>Ga0206106_100249_pt1 | contig 69672 bp, 69 predicted proteins | sample 1B1ome_FD_148677 | JGI IMG/M metagenome (GOLD analysis project Ga0206106, IMG submission 148677) | Enriched microbial communities from leaf-cutter ant dump, University of Wisconsin, Madison, United States - 1B110A | ecosystem: Environmental > Terrestrial > Nest > Insects nest > Nest dump | place...
AAATGGGATTTTTTACCCAGCGTGTCACGCTGGCAATGCCCACACAAAAACGCGCTGCCGTTTGCGCTATGGTGAGTCTTTCCTTCTCTCGAACAGATAGAACTTTACGGCGAAATGATGAGGGATAAGTCATCCACAAATTAATCAATCTATTTGAGCTTTGCTATATCTGTAACAGAAGCTATTGTGTCAGTACTTGGCAGGCTTCCCGATATTTTTCAATGGTTTGTATGAGAATTTCCTCAGGAATGGAAGGGGCAGGTGGAGTCTTGTTCCAGTTGATCTGTTCCAGCCAGTCACGAATAAATTGTTTATCGTAACTGGGAGGTGTTTTACCAGGCTGGTAACTTTCAGCGGGCCAGAAGCGTGAAGAATCAGGAGTCAGCGCTTCATCGATCAGATAAAGCTGGTTGGTTTCATCCAGGCCGAACTCAAACTTGGTATCGGCAATAATGATGTTTCGTGTCAGTGCATAATTGGCCGCGGCCGTGTAAAGTGCAACGGCATACTTGCTGACAGCCGCAGCGAGCGATACTCCCAGAATTTGTTCACAAGCGGAATACGAGATGTTTTCGTCATGTGATCCTGCTTCTGCTTTGGTTGAAGGTGTAAAAATCGCACCACCGGGAATTTTATCGGCTTCCCGTAATCCTGCTGGCAGGGCAACACCACAAATAGCACCACTGCGCTGATAATCCTTCCAGCCGGAACCTGAAATATAGCCGCGTACGATAGCTTCGACAGGCAGAGGTTTCAATTTTCTGACGACAAAAGCGCGATCTGAAATCTGATCCTGCTCCCGAGGCGAAACAACAGATTCAGGAGTGATGTCAGTAAGGTGATTGGGAATGATGTGAGCTAATTTATCGAACCAGAAACGGGAAATTTTTGTCAGTATTTTTCCTTTTTCCGGAATCGGAGTTGGCAATATCACATCAAACGCTGAAACACGATCCGTTTGGATGATCAACAGATGATTTTCATCCACTGCATATATATCGCGCACCTTGCCGCGATGCAATAAAGGAAGGCTGGTGATACTGGTCTCAAACAATGCTGTGGTCGCCATAATGGTATCTACTTTTGAAATATATCAGGTCAGAACTGAAGATCCTGCCTGATCCGTGCAGTCTGCTGCAATGCTTCTTCAACCGTATCTGCCAGCACTGTGAAATGTCCCATTTTTCTGCCAGGTTTTGCTGCGCGTTTGCCGTATAAGTGCAGCTTGGTTTGCGGGTGGCATAGTATTCTGCTCCAGTCAGGCTCACCATTTTTCCACAAATCTCCAAGTATATTGGTCATGACAGCAGCCCCCTGTATCGGTCTGGTGCTGCCGTGAGGCAGTCCGCACAGTATGCGAACCTGCTGCTCGAATTGGGAAGTCACACAAGCATTAAGTGAATAATGCCCGCTGTTGTGTGGACGCGGTGCAATTTCATTGACCAAGATCTGGCCATCATCGAGGACAAAAAATTCTACACACAAAATACCGGCATAATTCAGTCGTATGGCTATTTGTCGAGCAATCTTGCGTGCTTCTTCAACGATCTCGTCTGACAACGTAGCCGGTATGATGCTCGTGTCCAGGATACCCTGCTCATGGCGATTCTCGGGAACAGGAAAGAAAGTAACCTGATCGAGATTGTCGCGAGCCAGAACGACGGAAATTTCACGAGCGAGGGATAATCGTTTCTCCAGCACACAGGGTTTGTTGCCAAGTGCAGTGAATGCTTCGGGCAGAACGTCCACATGTTCGATCCGTATTTGCCCTTTACCATCATAGCCGGACTGACTGCTCTTGAGTATCCCGGGGAACAGAGATCCATCGATTCGGGGCAAATCCTGCTCATTATGGATAACGGTAAATGGTCCGACTGGAAAACCATTTTCAGCAAGAAACTGTTTTTCGCGAATACGGTTTTGTACGATCGAAACACTTTCGGCATCAGGGCTGACTATACAACGTCGTGCTAGGTAGCGTAACGCCTGGGCAGGCACATTCTCAAACTCGATCGTGACTGCTGCACAGGTCGATCCTAACTCATCCAGTGCCTGATCATCCAGGTAGTCCGCCTGCAAATGGCGTTCAGCGATACTCCCTGCAGGACTTTCTGCAGCCGGATCGAGCACGGTTACCCGGTAACCCATTTGCTGTGCTGCCATGGCAAACATTCTTCCCAGTTGTCCGCCGCCCAGCAGACCCAGCATGGCCCTTGGTTTTATATACATGATTCTGATTCGGGAAGCGTCATCGCGGCGACAGAGGCGGCCTGATCCTTGCGGAATTGATTGAGTTTTTCGGCCAGTGAGCTATCTTCCCCGGCCAGAATGGCGGCAGCAAACAGTGCGGCATTGGCCGCACCTGCTTCTCCGATGGCGAAAGTGGCAACCGGTATACCCTTGGGCATCTGCACGATGGATAACAGTGAATCCATACCTTGTAAATGTTTTGATGTGACTGGAACTCCCAGAACGGGAAGTATGGTTTTGGCGGCAATCATGCCGGGAAGATGAGCGGCACCCCCTGCACCGGCAATAATACATTTGATTCCACGGCCATGGGCTGTTTCGGCATATTCGAACATCCTGTCAGGCGTGCGATGTGCCGAGATAATCATGGTTTCATGTGGAATACAGAAGTTTTTCAAAAAGCTTGCAGCATGTTGCATTACCTGCCAGTCACTGCTGCTGCCCATTACGATGCTGACTACTGGATGATCCACATAAAACCTTTTACGACTTTTACGAATAACGGAAACAATTCAGAATATACGTAGGCATGGTGAAAGTGGTAATAATAAACTAGAATAACCTGGTCGGCCCGCAAGTTTTGAGAGAATACCGCCTGATCCGTTATCGTGATCCCGCAGGGTAGACGGCAACCGCTATTTCTTATCGATCAATATCAAAAGTCAAATGAATTTTCAGCGAGGACAGAAGAAAGAAGAGCCTGAAATCAATCTTGTGCCAATGATTGATGTACTGCTGGTCATCCTTATTTTTCTGGTAATCACTACTACTTACTCAAAGTTTTCAGAGCTGGAAATAACATTGCCACAAGCTGCTGCAGTTGAAACAGACCATGCGCTAAATACTTCAAAGGTAATCGATGTGTCGGTCAGTGCAACGGGTGACTATACGATTAACCTTGTTCCGATAAAATTTGCCAGTATTGAGAGTTTGCGCGATACATTGCAATCAGCAGCCAAAAACCAGGAAAACCCGATCATTGTCATCAGCGCTGATGCAAAGGCCACTCATCAATCGGTAATCACAGTCATGGAGGCAGCAAGATTAGCCGGATACCATCAGGTGACCTTCGCAACAGAAATGGCGGACAATAATTAATAACATTCTCTTTACTCATACTATCCGACATTATGTTTTCACTATTCAAATTCGTTTTCAGGAATAAAGGAGAGAAAATGAGCACTAATCTGGATAATTTTTCAAAAGCTGCACAGTCAGGTGATACCTATGTGCTGGCGCCATTGCCTTATGCCGATAATGCGCTGGAACCTGTTATTTCAGCACATACACTGAGCTTCCACTATGGCAAGCATCATAAGGCTTATGTAGACAATCTGAATAAACTCGTCGCAGGAACGGCATTTGCCGGACAATCACTGGAACAGATCATCACGGCTACAGCCGGGCAGGCCGATAAGGCAGGAATTTTCAATAATGCAGCACAGATCTGGAATCACATGTTCTACTGGTACAGTCTCAGCCCTAAAGGGGGAGGGGAGCCGCCCGCAGCATTGAAACAGAGGATTGAAGAGGCTTTCGGCAGTGTAGAGACTTTCAAACAGGAATTTGCCAATGCCGCCATCACGCAATTCGGTAGTGGCTGGGCCTGGCTTGCTCAGGAGGGATCTAAACTGACCATCATCAAGACCAGTAATGCCGACTCACCCCTGACACGCGGTATTCGTCCACTGCTGACGATCGATGTATGGGAGCATGCCTACTATCTGGATTTCCAGAATCGCCGCCCGGATTATGTCAATACGGTCATCGATAAACTGATCAACTGGGAATTCGCTGCAGCAAATCTCGGATAACGATTATTGATGTCGGATATTACCATTGCCCTTTCTAAAGGGCGGATCTTCGAAGATACCATCCCGTTTCTGAAGGCAGCCGGAATCGTCCCCAGTGATGATCCGGACACTTCACGCAAGTTGATCATTGGAACCAATCGGCCGGATGTCAGGCTCGTCATGGTGCGTGCCACAGATGTGCCGACCTATGTGCAATATGGTGCGGCAGATCTGGGTGTAGCTGGAAAAGATGTGCTGCTGGAACATGACGGAATTGGATTGTATCAGCCACTCGATCTGAAGATCGCCCGCTGTCGCATGATGGTTGCAGTACGCGACGATTATGACTATGCCTCGGCTGTTTTTCGTGGCGCACGTTTGCGTGTGGCGACCAAATATGTGAAAACCGCACGCAACCATTTTGCCGCAAAAGGAATGCATGTCGATCTGATCAAATTATATGGTTCGATGGAGCTTGCGCCGCTGGTCGGCTTGGCAGATGCAATTGTGGATCTGGTTTCGACCGGTAGTACGCTCAAAGCCAATCGTTTACAGGCAATCGAAGAAATCATGCCGATTTCAGCCCGTCTGATCGTTAATCAGGCAGCATTGAAGCTGAAAAATACCGCAATACAACCCTTGTTAGAAACTTTCAGTACAGCAGTACCAAAAAAACTGTAATCCAGTATCCGGAAACTATCATGATCAAAATAAGGCGGCTGTCATCTGCTGATGACCATTTCCAGGCAGAACTCGATCAATTGTTGAGTTTTGAAGTTTCTGTCGATAATGAGATCGAACGTACCGTCATTCAAATCCTGCATCAGGTCAAAACACATGGGGATAGAGCATTAATCGAATTTACACGTCGGTTTGATAATCTGGATATTGACCGGGTCGAAGAGATCGAATTACCCCGGGATCAGTGGCAATCTGCTTTAACGTCATTGGACAAGGTACAACGTGAGGCGTTGGAGCAGGCTGCTTTCCGTATACGAGCCTATCATGAAAAACAATTAGCTCAATCATGGGATTACGTTGAGCCGGACGGCACGCGGCTAGGGCAGAAAATCACCGCACTGGATCGGGTCGGGCTCTATGTGCCTGGAGGCAAGGCTGCTTATCCTTCATCTGTGCTGATGAACGCAATTCCTGCTCGGGTAGCTGGTGTCAGGGAATTGATCATGGTAACGCCAACGCCCAAAGGAGAAAAAAATCCGCTGGTACTGGCCGCTGCCGCAATCTGTGAAGTAGATCGTGTTTTTACCATTGGAGGTGCCCAGGCAGTCGCTGCGCTGGCTTATGGCACAACCACCATCCCGAAGGTGGATAAAATCGTCGGACCTGGCAATGCCTATGTGGCAGCAGCAAAGCGGCATGTCTTTGGTACGGTCGGAATTGATATGCTGGCAGGGCCATCTGAAATTCTGGTGATCTGTGATGGAAAAACCGACCCTGACTGGATTGCAATGGATCTGTTCTCACAAGCGGAGCACGATGAACAGGCACAATCGATTCTGCTTTGCCCGGATAAAGCATTTCTGGATCGGGTGGCAGACAGTATTTCCCGCCTGGTTGATACATTGCCACGCCGGGACGTGATTCGTTCCTCACTGGAAAATCGCGGTGCTTTGATTCATGTACGTGATGTGGAAGAAGCCTGCATGATTGCCAACCGGATCGCGCCCGAACATCTGGAACTGTCCGTTGATGAACCGGAACAATGGGTGGACAGCATCCGGCATGCCGGCGCAATTTTTCTTGGACGATATACTTGTGAAGCACTGGGAGACTATTGTGCGGGGCCTAATCACGTTCTTCCCACTTCCGGCACGGCACGCTTTTCATCGCCGCTGGGAGTGTATGATTTTCAGAAACGTACCAGCCTGATTCAGGTCTCAGCAGCCGGCGCATCCAGGCTGGGTGAAACAGCATCCATTCTGGCCAAGGGAGAAGGGCTGGATGCACATGCCAGATCGGCTGAATCCCGTTATCGGTAGATCATGGATTTGAATGCTGATATCCCGCCCGTGTGCCTGCCATCAACTCGATATAAATGATCATGTCTGAGCAGCAGTTCGATATCGTCATCGTTGGTGGCGGTCCGGTCGGAATGGCGCTGGCACTGACATTACGTGAATATGAATTTTCAGTGCTGTTGCTCGAAGCACGTGAATTACCGGAAAAAGTAGATGATCCCCGTCCGCTGGCGCTTTCGTATGGCAGCCGGTTGATCCTGCAACGGCTGAATATCTGGGAAAATCTGGCACAGCCTGCGCCAATCACCACGATTCATATTTCCAATCGCGGCCATTTCGGCCATGCCGTCCTCACACCGGATGATGCAGGTGTCCCGGCATTGGGATATGTGGTTAACTACCATGATCTCTACCATTCCATGGGTCGGGCGGTACGAGACAGCAGTGCGGTTTACCGGACCAACGCTCTGGTAACTGCCATTCGAACCGATCTCTCGCTGACGCAGGTAACTTATCAGCAAGGTGGTACAACCAAGCAGGTACGGGCCAAGTTACTGGTACTGGCAGATGGCGGCAGGCTTGCGGAACAGATTGACGGAGTACGTTACCATACCCATGATTACCAGCAAATTGCCATTGTGGCTAACATCAAGGTTGAGTCGCCTCAGTCGGGGACGGCATTTGAACGCTTTACTCTGAATGGACCTCTGGCGTTGCTGCCTTCTGAGGGATATGCGCTGGTATGGACAATGCCGGCTGCAACAGCAGAAAAAATTCTGCAGCTTGATGACAGATCGTTTTTGCTGCATCTGCATGAGCAATTCGGAGATCGTATGGGCGAATTCACTCATGTGAGCCCACGATCGAATTTTCCGCTGATACTCAAACATGCATCGACCATTACCGGTCACCGGGCAGTGCTGATAGGGAATGCCGCACAGACACTTCATCCGGTTGCCGGGCAGGGTTTCAATCTTGGATTGCGTGATGCATGGGAACTGGCCAGTGAAATCAGCCGTATCCCGTCAGGCACGCCTGGTGAACCGGGATCGACTAAAATGCTGGCTGCTTACAGCAGACGACGTCAGAGTGACAAACGTATCAGTCGGCTGTTTACCGATTCCTTGGTAAAACTGTTTACGGCTGATCTGCCACTGGTACAGACTTGCAGCGGTATAGGGTTAGCTGCGTTGGACAGCCTGCCGCCAGCCAGGCGCCTGATCGCACATCAGATGATATTTGGTACTAAAGGCTGGTTTATTGGATAATCGGATGTTTCCCGGGCAACCTGCAGTACAAGCTTGTCCAGATCCGGAGATCGAGTTGATTTTCTAACTATTTCCATTGAACTTCGGATGACTGCTGGAACAGGCTGACGATTACCGAGTTTTCCTTCTGATATTTTAAACGAGTTCTTCCTGCTTCATGCAAATTGGTTCCTATACACTCAAGAACAAACTGATCGTTGCTCCCATGGCGGGGGTCACCGATCGACCCTTCCGGCAACTGTGTAAACGGATGGGTGCTGCGATGGCAGTATCTGAAATGGTTTCCAGTAACTCTCTGTTATATGGATCGGAAAAAACCCGGCGCCGTGCCTGTCATGACGGGGAGGTAAAACCGGTTTCAGTGCAGATTGCAGGTGCAGATCCGGCTATGATGGCACAAGCCGCACGTCATAATGCAGATCATGGTGCTGAAATCATCGATATCAACATGGGTTGTCCCGCCAAAAAAATCTGCAATGTCATGGCGGGATCCGCTTTATTGAAAGATGAAAATCTGGTCAGCAGGATACTCGATGCCGTGGTACAGGCTGTGGATATTCCAGTGACGCTGAAGATCAGAACCGGTTGGGATACGCAGCACAAAAATGCGATTGCTGTTGCACGTATCGCGGAAAGTACAGGCATACAGGCACTGGCCATACATGGCCGTACACGCGCCTGCGCTTACCGGGGGCAGGCGGAATATGACACGATCGCTGCAGTCAAGACTTCGATCAGCATTCCTGTCATTGCCAACGGAGACATCACTACACCGGAAAAAGCCAGGGAAGTGCTCGACTATACGGGTGCCGATGCTGTCATGATCGGTCGTGCCGCCCAGGGAAGACCCTGGATTTTCCGCGAAACAGATCATTATTTGACGACAGGCAGTTTTCTGCCTCCTCCTGAGGTAGCTGAAATTCAGCGCGTCCTGATCGATCATCTGCAGGAGCTGTACCATTTTTACGGCGAATATTCTGGTGTGCGAATAGCACGTAAACATATCTCCTGGTACACACGCGGGCTTGCCGGTTCTGCCGCTTTTCGTCATGCCATGAACCGACTGGCGACAGTTGAAGAGCAACTGGCAGCCACACAGCAATTTTTTGCAGAGCTGGCCGATCAGGGCCGCACGCTTACTTATATCGACGAAGAGGTCATCGAGGCATGACAGTTATCAATGAAAACGAGATTGCACTTTGTATCCGCAGAGCGATAGAAGCCTATTTCCAGGACTTGGATGGTGAGAAACCATGTCCAATTTATGAAATGGTCATACGCAGTGTGGAAAAACCGCTCATAGAGGTCGCAATGCATCATGCTCAGGGCAATCAAAGCAAGGCGGCCGAATTATTGGGCATCAATCGCAATACCTTGCGCAACCGATTAACCAAACACCAGATCCGATAATTTTCAAATGAGCATAAAACAGGCGCTGATCAGCGTTTCCGACAAAACAGGCGTAGTCGAGCTGGCAGCAGCTCTGCACCAATTCAACATTACCATTCTTTCAACCGGTGGAACCGCAAGATTACTGCAGGAATCAGGTATCCCCGTCATAGAAGTAAGCGACTATACCGGCTTCCCCGAAATGCTGGATGGACGGGTCAAGACGCTGCACCCCAAGGTACATGCAGGCATTCTCGCCAGGATGGATTTATCTGAACATCGACAAGTGATGGAACAGGCACAAATTCCAACGATCGATCTGGTGGTAGTCAATCTGTATCCGTTTACTCAAACCATTGCCCGACCGGACTGTTCGTTTGAAGAAGCAATCGAAAATATCGATATCGGCGGGCCTACCATGATCCGGGCAGCCGCCAAGAATTTCCAGCGTGTCGTTGTCGTGACCGACCCGCAGGATTACGGGCCATTGCTGGAACAAATACGTGCTAACGACGGATCGATTCATCATGACTATCGTTTTCAGCTGGCACAAAAAGCTTTTTCCCACACGGCACGCTATGACGGCGCCATCAGTAATTACCTGACTGCACTGGAGCCGTCAAATTTACAGCGCAAACGTTTTCCGGATCAGCTCAATCTGAGTTTTACGCTGGCTCAGCCGTTACGCTATGGTGAAAATCCTCATCAACAGGCAACATTCTATCGTGATACAACAAATGTTTCGGGTAGTCTCGCGGACTATGACCAGCTTCAGGGTAAGGAACTCTCCTATAACAATATTGCTGATACCGATGCCGCGTGGGCATGTGTCAGAACGTTCGATAAGCCAGCCTGCGTAATCATCAAACATGCCAACCCGTGTGGTGTGGCTATTGCCGATACGGTACTGACTGCTTACCAAAAGGCATTTACCACTGATCCGGTATCGGCCTTTGGCGGCATTATCGCGATCAACCGGGCTGTCGGAGCTGATCTGGCCAAAGCAGTATTGCAACAGTTCGTGGAAGTCATTATTGCACCGGAATTCAGCCCGGAAGCCAGACACCTGCTGGCAGACAAGCCCAACATACGAGTATTGACCGTACCGCTGGATAAACACAACAATCTCTATGATCTAAAACGGGTGGATGGTGGATTGCTGGTTCAGACACCGGATGATCTCGATATCACAGCGGATCAGCTGCAAGTCGTCACACGGATAAAACCCACTCGTGAACAGATAGAAGATTGTCTGTTTGCCTGGAGAGTGGCGAAATTCGTCAAATCCAACACCATCGTATTTTGTGCTAACGGTCAGACGCTCGGTATCGGAGCCGGGCAGATGAGCCGGGTGGACAGTGCGCGTATTGCTTCGATCAAAGCACAACAAGCCAACCTTGATTTGCATGGATCAGTTGTTGCATCGGATGCATTCTTCCCGTTTCGGGATGGTCTGGATGTACTTGCCCAAGCGGGCGCCAGGGTGGTGATTCAGCCTGGCGGCAGTATTCGTGACGAGGAAGTCATCGCGGCAGCTGACGAGCAGGAGGTAGCTATGGTCTTTACCGGTGTCAGACATTTCAGGCATTAGTATGAGATTACTCGTTATCGGCAGTGGCGGCAGAGAACATGCCATTGCATGGAAATTAGCCCAATCCCCCCTGGTTGAAAAGATCTTCGTCGCACCTGGCAATGCCGGAATAGCACTGGAAGCCAAGCTGGAAAATATTGCAATGACTTCCATTCCTGATCTGGTGATGTTTGCCCGGCAGGAAAAGATCGATCTGACCGTAGTTGGCCCGGAAGTGCCATTGACGGATGGCATCGTCGATACCTTTCGGGCTTCAGGCTTGAGAATATTCGGCCCCACCCGAGATGGTGCACGACTGGAAGGTTCCAAAAGTTTTGCCAAGGCATTCATGCTCAGTCACGGCATTCCCACCGCTGCTTGCGAAACGTTTGATGATGCAGCGGCCGCCCATCGCTATATCGACCAGCATTCCCTGCCGGTCGTCATCAAGGCTGATGGACTGGCAGCCGGTAAGGGCGTAGTCGTGGCGCAAACTGTGGCCGAAGCGCACGCGGCAGTGGATGCCATGCTGGTGGACAATAAACTGGGTACGGCTGGTGCGCATATTCTGATCGAAGACTATCTGGAAGGCGAGGAAGCCAGTTTCATCGTCCTGTCAGATGGAAAGAATATTCTACCTTTGGCCACCAGCCAGGATCACAAACGCCTGCGAGATAACGATGAAGGGCCCAATACGGGGGGGATGGGCGCTTATTCTCCGGCACCGGTCATTACACCTGAATTGCATGACAGAATCATGCAGAAGATCATCATGCCCGTGATCCGGGGTATGGCACAACAATCTCAGCCTTATATCGGATTCCTGTATGCCGGGCTGATGATCTCCCCGCAAGGCGAAATCAGGGTGCTGGAATTCAATTGTCGCCTGGGAGATCCGGAGACGCAGACTATCATGCTGCGGCTGAAATCTGATCTGTTTATCCTGCTGGATCATGCCGTTAATGGCACACTGGATCAGGCGAGCATCGAATGGGATCAGCGGCCGGCATTATGCGTGGTCATGGCAGCCCAGGGATATCCCGACAGTCCGAGAAAAAATGACATTATTCATGGGCTGGATGCGGTGATGGCTGCTCAGAATCATTCTGGTAAATTTCACATTTTTCATGCCGGTACTGCGATGAGTAATACAGATCCGATAAAAATTGTGACATCCGGCGGGCGTGTATTGGGTGTGACTGCGTTGGGTGAGGATATCCGGCAAGCGCAATCACGGGCCTATGCGATTGCAGCAGATATTCAGTTCGATGGCTGTCAGATGCGCCGGGATATCGGCAGCAGAGGGCTGGCACAAGGAACTGGCAGGAAACCTGGCTGATTCCAACAAGCAATCCAGTCATTCCACAGCAAAAATTTCCAGTTTTGGCAACTTATCTACAATCTTCAGCATTTCCAGACTCACTCTAACCACACTATGGGATGCGTGATAATTCCTTGCTAAAGTTGTCAGCGTATCAGCTATGGTAGTCTGGCGAATGCGGCAGTCGTCATAATGACCATTTCCTGAAATCTGTTTAGGATCTCAATCAAGGTGAAACCTTGAACAGGTTCTCAATATAAATGAATGGCCAGCCAGAGCGCACCGTGGGATGTCCATTTGACAGTGTGGGGGATGTTGGCCGGCAGGAACAGATAGTCTCCGGTATTCAGCTCAATGGTTTCTTCGTCTATTTCAAGTATGGCTGTACCTCTCAGCAGCACGACCCACTCATCCTGTACCTGCTGGTATTTTTGTGGAGACAGTTAGTTCAGCTGAGCTGACGATGCGCTCGATCACCAGATTTTTGCGGGAAAGCAGTGTCTCGAAAGTTTCACCTTTTCGCGGAGGGGAGAATCCTGTAAACAAGTTACCTGTCTGCATATCGCTATGCCTTATGGATATAATCAGAGATTGTATTGCATATTGAAGAATCCTCAAACGCAAGGAGGTTCAAGTGGAAATTGCTTCTTTCAGACTGTTTTTAGTAATGCTCATTGCCATACCATTGTCCGCTTGCACTTCCAACGAAATCTACCGCAGTAATTTCAGCAATTGCGTAGTAATGGCACAGGAATCATGTGAATCTCACGCCATCCAGCTTTATAACAAAGGAACAGAAAGAGAATATCTGCTCGGTTTCGTCGAGATTGACGATCAGGGGCAACTCCGCAATCGTGCACAAATGCAGGCGCTACTCAATGAACTGTACACTCTGGCATCAAAAGAAAGCCTGCTCATCAATGTGTTCGTTCATGGCTGGCATCACAATGCCAAACAGGGTGATGCCAATGTGGAAAGTTTCAAACTCAACCTGGCTGAACTAAGCAAAGTCGAGAGTCATTTGCACCAGGGCAGAACACCACGCAAGGTAGTCGGTGTATACGTCGGCTGGCGTGGTGAATCAATTGATATACCCTGGATAAACAACATCACTTTCTGGGATCGTAAGAATACGGCACATGAAGTGGGTTATCTTGGGATGGCCGAGCTGCTGCTAAGGCTGGAAGAAATTCGTAATATCAAGAATACACAGGAACCCCCGGTGAAAAGCCGTCTGGTTATTTTAGGTCACAGCTTTGGTGCAGCGGCAGTGTACAGTGCTGCTGCGCAAATTCTGGCAGATCGTTTCATCAATAGCGTTGGTGACAAAAACTATGTCGATAACGCAGAAGGGTTTGGAGATCTTGTGGTATTACTTAATCCGGCATTTGAAGCACTCAAGTATGCTCCACTTTATGATCTGGCCCAGGCACGCTGCAGTTATTTCCAGGATCAGCCTCCACGGCTGGCAATATTGACCTCCGAAGCAGATTACGCCACCAAATACGCTTTTCCTGCCGGACGGATTTTCTCAACGTTTTTTGAAACACATGGCGTGATCAAACGTAATGATTGTAATCGGCCGCTTTCCTACAGCGAGGGGGCAGCCGATCGTCAGGCAGTAGGCCATTTCGAATTTTTTCAAAGCCACGAATTACACCCTGCCAGTAAAAGCATGGCAGCCGTTTATCGCCATGCCAAAACTATCTGGAAAAATCAGCAACCTGGAGAAGCAATGCAATTTGGCAGCACAGAGCTGAAAAACCTGGGACGCACAGTCATTTACAACCCTTATCTGAATGTGAAGGTTGATAAACAGCTGATCGAAAACCACAACGATGTGTTCCGCCCCGAGATCATGGAATTTATTCGTATGCTGATTGTTTTATCCACAGAAGAATAAAACCTGATTTCTGTTGAGACAAACAGATGTTACCAGCCTGCGGGAAATTAAGTGATTGGATAGCACTTCAAACATTTTCCAGAAAGCGTAATACTTCATCCAGATCCCGCGTGCGTTTCATCGGTGGCAGGCTTTGCCAGATCTGTTTGCCATAAGGTTTGGATACCAGACGCGGATCGCAAATCATCAGCACTCCTCGATCCTTTTCATCTCGTATCAGGCGGCCGGCTCCCTGTTTCAGGCTGATAATCGCATGAGGTAATTGGTACTCCATGAATGCATTACGGCCTTCACGGGTAAGTTTCTCGATACGTGCAGACAATACCGGATCATCCGGCGAAGCAAAGGGTAGCCGATCGATGATGACCAGTGAAAGGGCATTCCCTTTTACATCGATACCTTCCCAGAAGGATTGACTTCCCACCAGCACCGCATTGCCCAGCTGGCGAAACTGATTCAGCAGAGCAGAGCGAGCTTCCTGTCCTTGCAACAGCAAGGGAAATTCAAGCTGTTCCTGCTGAAAGGCAGCCTGCAGCAATTCATGGATCTGTTGCATGTTGCGCAGACTGGTACACAGGATGAATGCCCGTCCCCGGCTTGCCTTGATGATCGGTAACACAGCCTGAACGATACTTTCAGTGTAGTGTGGCGTATTCGGATCGGGCAGTCGGGAAGGCACATAGAGTAACGTCTGATTGGGAAAATCGAACGGGCTGTCCCAATTGGCCGTTTTAGCTTCAGATAATCCCATCATCCGGTTGTAATGAGAAAAATCCTTTTTGACTGACAGGGTGGCGGAGGTGAATATCCAGGCGCGTGCGGAAGCATCGAGTTGTTTGCTGAACGTTTCCGCAACGGATAGAGGGGTAGTGTTGAATTGCAGACTTTGACTGTAGGTCTCGACCCAGCAGATAAATTCCCGGGATTCAGATTGTTTATGCCACTGTCTGATCCGGTTGAGCAGAGTCTGTGCCCGCAACCAGCAGCTTTGCAACCCTTGCGAACGAACCGCCTGAGTTTCGAGCAATCCGGCCAGTAGCACCAGTTTTTCCTGCAAGACTTGCCGCGCTTCACTGAAGCCGGGATATCGTGCAGCGGAAGCGGAAGACATGCGTGTATGTTTTTCCGCGATTGTCAGGTGCAGATCCAGTATCGCTTTCCCGACAGCTGCCGTGGCATCGAACAGAGGCGCAAAATCTTTTGCCTCGAGTAGTGCTTCAGTATCGGTATCACGTACCAGAATTTGTATCTGGCCAGTACTGACCGATTCACCAAAAAACAGGCTGGCCACTTCAGGTAACTGATGTGCCTCATCAAATATCACGGTATTGCAGGCAGGCAGCAATTCGGAAAGACCCTCATCGCGCAGCATGACATCAGCAAAGAACAAATGGTGATTGACGACTACGATATCAGCTGATAGCGCTCGCTTGCGCGCTTCCATCACAAAGCATTGCCGGTAATGCGGGCAGTCTGATCCCAGACAGTTTTCCCGTGTGGAAGTAACGTGCTGCCAGATAGCAGCCTGTTCCGGGATTTTATCCAGCCCGCTTTTATCACCGTGACTGCTGGTACCGGCGTAACGTTCGATCAGATTGAGATACTTCACTTCAGTACGGCTGGCAAAGTGAACATGATCTGAATTCAGAGTGCGTTTAAGGTGATAATGACAGATATAGTTGGCACGTCCTTTCAGCAATGCGATCGTGACGGGTATTTTCAGGGCGGCCCGCATGGTCGGGATATCGCGCTGAAAAAGCTGATCCTGTAACGTTTTGGTACCAGTGGATAAAATGACCTTCCCACCCGACAGCAAAGCCGGTACCAGATAAGCATAGGTTTTACCCGTACCTGTACCGGCTTCGGTAACCAGGACCTCCCGATTCTCTATGGCTTGCGCGATGGCCTGCGCCATCTCCAGTTGCTGGGTACGGGGACGGTAGTCCGGTATATTCCGGGCAAGTAACCCGTCAGCCGAGAAAATAGTATCGAGATCAGGCATTGAAACCGTGGGAGTGCATAAAAATAACCGATTGGTATGAATTTCCGGATATGCTTTTTCAGCCCGAAACGACATCGGGCTGTTACCTGAAAACATTCAAAATCAACAGTAACCAGACCTTTGTTCCGGTCGAGCTTCCGGAAAAATTATCGGATAATAGCGCCTTTACAGGCAAGCATCTGCAAAAACTTCATTAAAGTTTCAGTCTTGAATGAATATATTTAAATTGCGCTTAATACTGTATATCTGTCTGGTATTGCTGCCGGTCAGGGCCATGAGTGCAGACTCATCTCCCGCATCGAGTGAGCGCCAGCCGATTTATATCGAAGCGGATCGCATCGACGGACATTACCAGCAAGAGATCGAAGCGACCGGTAATGTGCGTATGCGCCGTGGCGACCAGACATTGACGGCTGACCGGGTGAAATATTATCAGAGTACCGAAAATGTGGAAGTCGAGGGTAATGCGCAACTCGAACGTCCGGGTGATACGTTATGGGGCAGCTATCTGCAAATGAATCTGAATGACAACACGGGCCAGCTGAGTAATCCGCGTTATCTTCAGAAGGATGGAAACGGTCGGGGTGATGGAAACCTGCTGCTGCTGGAAGGAGAAAATCAATACAGATTCAAGAAGGCACGCTATACCACCTGTCCCGAGGATGATCATGACTGGTACATCCTGGCAGATGATCTGGAAATCGATAAAGAAAAGAAAGTAGGAACCGCACGCCATGCCTCGGTTCGCTTCAAGGATGTGCCGATTCTGTATGTGCCGTGGATGAATTTCTCTTTCGGCAATGAACGGAAAACCGGATTTCTGTCTCCTATTATGGGTAATACCAGCAGAAGCGGGGTTGAGGTTTCTGTTCCTTTTTACTGGAATATTGCGCCCAACTATGATGCCACGATTACTCCGCGTCTCATGAGCCGACGTGGAGTGATGCTCAATAATGAATTTCGTTATATCGGACAGACGCTCAATGGTCGGTTCTTACTCGATTATCTGCCGAATGATCTGGAAACCGATACCACTCGCTACGGCATGCAGCTCAATCATTTTCACAATCTGGGTGCGGGATGGTTTGGCATGATCAACTACAACAGTGCTTCGGATCGCAATTATTTCCGGGATTTGGGCAATAACATTCTCTTTACCTCCCAGACCAACTTGCTGCAACAGGGTTTTGCCAGTTATTTCAGGGAATTGGGGCGCAATGGTACGCTCACTTTCAGTACACTGCTGCAACAATTCCAGACCCTTCAGGATCCCAGAGCACCCATTATTTCACCTTTCAAGATCTTGCCGCGATTTACACTGAATGCAGCAAAAAGGAATGTATATGGCCTGGATTTTGATTTTGCCGGCAGCTTCACTCATTTTTCACATCCAACCTTGCCACATGGCCTGCGTACGACATTTCTTCCAGGAATAAGCTTGCCACTGGAAAATTCCTTTGGTTTTATCCGGCCGCGGGTATCACTGCATCATACTCGCTACGACCTGAATGAACCGGCCAATCCGGCCGCGAATGACAAACATCTCAGCCGGACCGTACCGATATTCAGCCTCGACAGCGGGGTGGTGCTGGAACGCGATACCATATTGGGACGTGAGAATTTCGTTCAGACCATCGAACCACGCGTTTTCTATACCTATATTCCTTATAGAGATCAGCAGTTGTTACCCAACTTCGATTCTGCTGAAATGGATTTCAGTTATCCTCAATTGTTTCTGGAGAGAAGGTTCAGCGGTGAAGACAGGATCAACGATGCCAATGAAATTACATTGGCGGTCAGTTCCCGTCTGATTCATTCCGCAACCGGTAATGAGCGTCTGCGCTTTTCGGCAGGGCAGAGGATCCGTTTCAGTGATCGACGCGTGGTACTCACTTCCCCTCAGGTCACGCGAGCAGGATCCGATTTCATCGCAGAGCTTTCCGGTGGAATCACACAGAATATCAAGACAGATACCGGGATACAGCTCAACCAGAATAATTTTCTGATCGAAAAGATACGTACCGGTATCAGCTATCGTCCGGCACCCGGGAAAGTGATCAATGCAGGTTATCGTTTCACCCGGGATGTGCTGGAGCAGGTCGATCTTTCCACTCAATGGCCGTTCCTGAAAAAATGGCAAGGCTTTGCCGCCATCAATTACTCGCTGAAAGATGACAAATTACTTGCCGGTCTGCTGGGTCTTGAGTATAACGCCTGCTGCTGGTCATTAAGATTTGTGACCAGCCATTTCACGACTGCGACACAGAAAACTTCGACCAATATTTTCGTTCAGCTGGAGTTGAACGATTTGATGAGAATCGGCACCAATCCGGTACGTGTGCTGCAACAGACCATTCCGGGTTATATGAGGACAGATTTGTAATGATCCAATTCATCAGCAGTGACAGGCAATTGAAATTCAGGAAATACTGGCTGATCTATACTATTTTTGCCACTATTCTGGCGGCCGATGCTTTTGCCCAGAGTGCTTATTCAAGAGATGAGATTAAGCCGATCGACCGCATCGTAGCGGTTGTCAATGAGGAAGTCATCACTCAGCAGGAAATCAACGAGGTATTGCAAAATACAGTTCAGCAATTGCAAAGACAGAATACCCAGTTACCCCGCATGGAAATTCTGGAGAAGCAACTGCTGGAGCGTTTGATTATGAAACGTATACAGCTGCAGCGTGCCAAGGAGATCGGATTGACGGTCAGTGATAACGATCTCGACCAGACTTTGCGTCGGATTATCCAGGATAATCATCTCACCATGGAGGAATTCAGGCAGGTACTTCTCCAGGAAGGAACCAATATAAATCGGTTTCGTGAGGAAATCCGCGGCGAAATCCTGATGTCCCGACTGAAAGAGCAGGAAGTCAACAGCCGTGTCAATGTCACAGAGAATGAAATCGATAATTTCCTGCAAAATCAGGCTAATTCACCTGGCAGTAACGAAGAATATCGTATTGCACATATCCTGGTGCAGATTTCGGAACAGATGGACGAGGCGCAAATCGAAGCCAGGCATCAACGTGCCGAGACTGCTTATGAAAATCTCCGCCAGGGGGCAGATTTTGTGCAGATATCTGCTGAATTTTCTGATGCACCGGATGCAATGCAGGGAGGAGAGCTTGGTTGGCGGCCACTGGGTCAACTGGGTTCACCATTTACCGAAATGCTGGTGAACATGCAGCCCGGGGAGATTACCCCGGTAGTACGAAGCCCGGTGGGTTTTCATATTCTTAAATTGCTTGAACGCCGGCAACAGGAACAAAAGGTGACGATCATCGAACAGACCCATGCACAGCATATTCTGATCAAGGTCAGCGAACTGGTTTCGGAGGAAGATGCTCACCAGTTGATCAATCAGCTCATGGGGCGTATTCATAACGGTGCAGATTTCATGGATGTAGCCAAGGCACATTCGGAAGATGCCAGCGCATCTGCCGGAGGAGATTTAGGTTGGATTTCACCAGGAGATACCGTACCTGAATTTGAACAGGCGATGAATGCACTGCTGCCAGGGCAAATCAGCCAGCCCGTGCGTACCCCTTTTGGCTGGCATCTGATCAAGGTCATCGAGCGACGCTCACAGGATGTGAGTGAACGCCAGCAGCGGGAAGCAGCGCGCCACACTATACATGCACGCAAGGCAGATGCCATTGTGCAGGAGTGGTTGCAGCAGCTCAGGGATCAGGCTTACGTAGAATATAAAATTGAAGATAACTGATGCACTTCATTCATAAACAGCCGAATATACGGATCAAGTCGACGATATGACACTTTCTAGACTGGTATTGACTGCGGGTGAACCTGCCGGCATTGGCCCCGATTTATGTGTGCAGATTGCGCAACGGGATTTACCCTGTCGACTGACTGTCATTGCCGATCGTAATGTGCTCGATCAGCGCGCTGAGAAACTGGGGTTACCTTTGCAGTTGTACGAGGATGATCCCGACAATATTCAGCCTCACCGGGCCGGTCAATTATCTGTACAGCATGTACCCGTCAATAAGCCGGTTGTGGCGGGCCAGCTCGATGTCAATAATGCCGCCTATGTACTGACGACACTGCAGCTAGCGGTTGAAGCCTGCAGCACATATCAGGCCGATGCCATGGTCACCGCACCCGTACATAAAGGCATTATCAGCGAATCGGGTATCCCTTTCTCCGGGCATACCGAGTATCTATCCGAGTTGACGAACAGCCACGCGGTCATGATGCTGGCAGGAGGGGGAATGCGGGTTACACTTGCCACTACCCATCTGCCCCTCAAGGATGTGCCTGCCGCTATTACACCAGAACGGCTGGAACAGAAATTGCGCATCATTCATCGTGATTTGGTAACACGCTTCGCCATTGAAGATCCATGCATTGCTGTGGCGGGGTTGAATCCTCATGCGGGAGAATCCGGGCACCTCGGCCGGGAAGAAATCGACGTGATCATCCCGGTACTGGAAAAACTGCGCAATGAAGGAATGAATCTGCTCGGCCCGTTACCGGCGGATACTTTGTTCAACCCTCCCAAACTCAAAGAATACGATTGTATCTTTGTCATGTACCATGATCAGGGATTGCCGGTACTCAAGCACGCCAGCTTTGGCCATGGTGTGAATATCAGTCTGGGAATGCCCATTATCCGTACTTCTGTCGATCATGGTACGGCGCTGGAACTGGCAGGAACCGGGCAGGCTGATCCTGGCAGTATGAATACCGCCATTGAAACGGCACTGATGCTCATTGAAAAAACACGCGGTACCCAAAGATAATCTGTCATTGCCGGAAGCTTGAAAAAATCGGGCCGGCAATCAGACGGTTACTCAAAACTTATCCGGTAAACTGATATGCGGCATACCCCCCGCAAACGTTTCGGCCAGCACTTTCTGGTCGATACTGCTGTCATCGCAGAAATCATTCATATCATTCACCCGGTACTTGGTGATCGAATGATCGAAATCGGGCCGGGGCTGGGCGCGCTGACCAGGCCTCTGCTGACTATCCTCGATGAACTGCAGGTCATCGAAATAGATCGTGATATCGTCGATTATCTGTCCCGCACTTATGCCGGGAAGCTGGTTATACACAATATCGATGCCCTGAAATTTGATTTCTCAACACTGGGTGAGAAGCTGCGGATCATCGGAAATCTGCCCTACAACATTTCCACGCCCTTGCTGTTTCATCTTTCCCGCTTCAGCAGCCTGATTACCGATATGTATTTCATGCTACAGCTCGAAGTGGTGGAACGAATGGTCGCGTTGCCTTCCACATCTGACTACGGACGCCTGTCGATCATGCTGCAGAACCGCTTTGAAATGGAACAGATGCTGGTCGTGCCTGCAGAATCGTTTGACCCGGCTCCGCGAGTTCAGTCTGCCATTGTATGCATGCGTCCGAAAGCAGAACCAACTATTCCATTGGAACATGAACGATTGTTTGCCGAGCTGGTAACTGCTGCATTCTCCCAGCGGCGTAAAACACTGCGTAATACGCTGCGCCATTATCTGACAGCCAATGATTTTGAACGGCTGGAAATCGATCCCGGATTGCGAGCCGAGAATTTATCGCTGGCGCAGTATGCGGCTATTACCACGCAGGTTTATGAGGATGGGCAATAGCTGAACCAACCGGGCTTGCAATCAGGTAAAAGAAGTTTGCCTGTCTTCATGTGCCAGCAACCACTGTTTACGATGAATTCCTCCCCCATAACCTGTCAGCTTGCCATTGGCGCCGATAACACGATGACAGGGGATAATGATTGAAATCGGATTCTGACCATTGGCCATACCCACTGCACGTGCGGCCTTGGGTAAGTGCAGGCGTTCTGCGATATTTTTATAACTGACAGTTTCGCCATAGGGAATAGTGCTAAGTGATTGCCAGACCGCTTCCTGAAATGGCGTGCCAATCGCTTTCATGGGCAGATCAAACTGAACCAGTTCCCCCGCGAAATAAGCATTCAACTGAGCAATCACCTCTGCGAAAGGGGCTGCATCCTCCCGCCAGTTATCTGTCATGCGAGGCAGCAATTTTTGTATCTCTATTTCCATATACACGCCTGTAAGAAATTCACCATCACTCGTGAGTAACAATCGATCCACAGGACTTTTCAGAAAAGTGTAATAGTTCATCGTTAACTCCTCGAATTTTCCCCCGTTTTATTTGATATAAGCAGAATGCCACAAAGGCCATGCGACAGACAATAATATCCGCGCAGTTCTGATTCAAATGAAGTTACAGATCTGTTCCAAGGTGATATCCGGCTGATATAATAATGATTCTTAATTCCAGTTCAGATGGATGATCTGCTTCTCCGGCCGATGTAACAGCACGATATGAGTACGAAAGACGACACGAATGCTTTGCATCCGGAAGGGGCATCTGCTGGCATTGACAGCGGCAGCGGTGACGATAACAAGACATTGTTTGCCTGTGTTTATCAGCGCTGGCGTACACCACTGATGCGCATGCTGACGAGGCGGCTGGGTAACCCACATGATGCGAAGGAAGCAGTATATGATGTTTTCACCCGTTACATTGCTGCAGGTAAGGTATTACCCCCTGAAGAACAAGGACCTTATCTATATCGGACGGCCATTCATCTGACTCACGATGTCTGGCATAAATCCCGGTATCAGCGCAGCGTTGGCATCGTTTCACTCGAAGAGCATACCGATATGCTGGAACAATTGCCGGCAACGGAAAATTCCGATCCCGCCAGTATGATGGACCACCGCGAGCGCCTGCATCGGCTGGAAGCAGCCATGGCCGAGCTTCCCGAACGCCAACGTGAAGTTTTGGTGCTGCACAGCATCGACGGATTGACGCAAACCGAGATCGCCAGGCGGTTGGGTATTTCCCGACGCATGGTTTATACGCATCTCACCCGCGCACTGGCCTATTGTGAATTACGGGTCAAGTATAATAGTGCAAAGGAAATGGAGCTGATGCATCATTTACATACAGATACTGAATAATCTGAATTCTTTGGTACCCGGCTAACTCGCCATCATGAAGCTTACTCCTGGCATTATTGAATTACACGAACAGGCGGCAGGCTATTGTCTGCGCAGGAATGAGCCGGACTGGACCGATGCGGATGAACGTGAACTGAATGACTGGCTGGCCGCAGATCCGGCCCATCGGGAAATCTATGACAGTCTGTCACATACTTACCGTGACCTATCAGCTATCCGCAGACCATCTCTGTCAGGTGAAATCCCGCCAATCACTGATACAGCAGAAAGTGAAGTCGATATAACCGCGACACAGCCTTCCTCTTTTACAGAACCGACATCTGCTGCGTATATTCCGGATTTCCGCCGGCGTGTGTTTGCATCTGCTCTGCTGGCTTCGATCCTTTTTGTGGCAGGCGGATGGTACTGGTGGGAAGGTCGCTTCGACTATACATTCGACATCGCCAGTGGTGCCGGGGAAACGCGCATCGTGGATTTACCTGACGGTTCGCGTATCGTGCTCAATTTTGACAGTGTGCTGCAGGTACGTTACGACAGACAGCATCGTGAAGCAGTATTGAACCGGGGCGAAGCATTCTTTGAAGTAGCGGCTGATTCAACCAGACCTTTCACGGTCGACAGTGGTCCCAGCCAGGTAAAAGTGACGGGTACCGCTTTCAAGCTGCGTGTTCATCCACCGGCATTTATCGTGAAAGTAATGGAAGGAGAAGTGGTGGTACGCACTGATACCAACCGGCACGATCAGCCGGTATTACTGCTCAGGGCGCGGCAAGGAGTTTCCATCGATTCCGCTACCGGTCATTCCATGCCTGTTACCGTCAATGCTGATGCAGTAGGCGACTGGCGCACCGGCCGTCTGATTTTTCAGCAGATTTCTTTACAAGAGGTTGCAGGCGAGCTGGAACGCTACCTGGGCCAACCAGTACGGTTGCAACCTGACAAACGCCTGGCAGACATGACTGTTTCAGGTGTGGCCATGACAGCCGATCCGCTGCCTTTCCTGCAATCGCTACCGCATCTGCTTCCCGTCCGGGTTCAACAGCAACGTGCAGGCGGCTGGCTGATTTCGAAACGTTGAAGAAGACAGTGTTTTCCTGAAAATTCCCGCGTATTTCTGCTGGAAATCTCTCATCCAGTGGTGAGCTAAAAATTCTATGTGGACACATGGGAACGAACAAGATCAATGCCCTTGCGCTTAGAACTGGAGTAGCTCGTGGGGCGAAGCCGATACATTATTCTGGAACCGGACAAACCGCATTTTCTGACATGCACGGTGGTCGAGTGGTTGCCTGTGTTTACCCGACCGGATGCAGTGCAGCTTCTATTAGATAGCTGGGCGTATCAACGCCAACACAATGGCTTGGCGCTGTTTGGTTATGTGGTGCTGGAAAACCACCTGCATTTTGTGGCACGAGCACCACATCTGGATAAATGTCTTGCCAGTTTCAAATCTTACACGGCGGCCCGGTTGATTACATTGCTGAAAGCCCGCAAGGCAGAGCACTTGCTGACACGGTTGCGATTCGCTAAGCAGGCACACAAGATTGACCGGGAATATCAGTTCTGGCAGGAAGGTTCTCATGCTGAAATGGTGTTCAGCGAGGCGGTAATGCGAGAGAAGCTGGATTATATTCATCATAATCCCGTAAAACGCGGTTATGTGGATCTGCCAGAGTACTGGCGTTATTCGAGTGCGCGGAATTATCTCGGATTGCCGGGGCTGATTGAAATTGACTGCTGGGTTTAAATACGATGAGGCGCTGGAGCGCCTCGGGACGCGTTCCCACACTGGAGTGCGGGAACGATCAAATTGTAGTGCCTCTGCTCAGATTTTAAGGAACCTCTGGAATCTTATATTTAGGTTATTACGTTCTATCATTTTTAGGTTTTTATGTAAATTTTTGATGATTCCCATGCTCCAGCGTGGGAGCCTTGTCATTGCCGCTCCGGCGGCCAGTACGTTCCGCTGCGTGTAGGAACGATCAGGTTCTCAGTAACATTCAAAAAAATTTTTACGCATCAGGTTCCCACTTTCGAACTGAAACCAGTTGTATGTTCATAGGAGTGCAAATTTCCGCATTCTCTGGTTGCCAGCCACGAGCCCCGTATGGGTTGAGCCAACGACCAAATCAGTTGTGCAAGACAATACAGGGCAGGGTGGCGGGTCTCATCCATACCGATTGGAGTATCTGATAATCCATCGAGCTGATTCTTAAGATTTATCAGGGTTATCTGAACCCGCTTGCTTCTGTCCTGTGTGATTTGCAGAAATCGATCATCAAAAAACTTATAAAAAGGGACGGGAATGCAAGCTGAGAAATTGAGTAGTAAAGCCAAGAGCGGGGCGGGTAAAACCCGTTTATATACCGGAATATTGTGGTATCTGGCGGGAATGACAGTTGTACTGGGTATCACATTCATGCCGGAGACTGTACAGGCGCAGCAGCCGACATAGGTGATCAGATTCAATATCTCCGCCATGCCGCTGGCCAATGCACTGCGTATTTTTTCAGAACAATCCGGCTACCAGGTATTGTTTGCCGAGTCTGCCGTAGCAAGCCGTACGGCCCCAGCCATCCATGAAAACCTGACGCCACGTGCCGCACTCGACAGATTGCTGACCGGTACGCAAATAATCGTCATCGATACCGTACTAGGCGCATTCACATTGCAAGTACCATCCGAGCCGGGTGCATCGGCACCGACTACATTACCGCCGATAACGGTCAGTACGGCAAGTACCCTGAAACAAGGCACAGCAGAAGAAGGCTATCGGGTTAGTAACGTCAGTGGGGTTGGCTTATGGGATGAGCGCAGTTTGCGTGATACACCGTACTCAATCAGCGTTGTCCCTTCTGATCTGATCGAAAACGTCAATGCCCAAAATATGGGGCAGATTTTTAAAATGAATCCCCTGACCCAGGAGCCAATGATCCAGAATTTCACCGGTATTCCCTTTGTCATCATGCGAGGATTTCGGTCATCCAACCCGGTTTATGACGGCATACCTCTTGCTCTTGGAAATGGCTCTGCCGTGTCGGTGATCGAAATCGACTGGGTTGAAATTCTCAGCGGAACCTCAGGATTTCTCTATGGCGGTGGCAGAGTAGGTGGAGCCGTTAACTACGTGACTAAAAATTCTACCGATGTCCCGCTCAGAAGACTGACATTCGGTAACTATGGCGGAACACAATTTTACGGCCACGCCGACATTGGTGGAAAATTTGACGACCGCGGTCGCTTTGGTTATCGAGCCAATTTACTCTATCAGGGCGGAGATACCGCCATCGGCGAACCGGTAAACCAGAAAGTAGCCAATATCGTTCTGGATGGCCATATTACTGATACTCTCTATGCTGATATTAAATATACCTATAACGACTACAGCAAAGAGGCAACAAGCCCTCTCATTTATATGACGGAAAGAACCTCTATTGATACCAGTAAACGCTACACCTCCAAGTGGGCTTCCAATGATCTGGAAAGTCATAAAGCTTATACCAGCTTGCGCTGGGATCCCAGTAAGTATTTCACTCTCAGAAGTGCTTTTTTCTATCAGCACACCAATATGAGAGGCCAGCAAATAACTTTAAATGAACAGATGGATAGAACTTTTATTTCCGCAATGGGAAACGCTGCTTGGGAAAAACATGAAGGCTATGGGGGTTATATTTACTTGGATACCCGCTTTTCAATGCTTGCTGTCGACCATAAGCTCACCCTAGGCTATTCCTCTACTTATTACGAATATTTTAAGCTTGATAATGATGATTCTAGTGTTTCCCGATTTAGTCCAGCCCTACCACTGAGTGAACTTAGAAACATACCTGAGCCGGACTGGGGATCTTTCAGCGGGAAAATGTCAACTGCCTATATTGTTGATCGGTATAACAATATCCTGATAGGAGATGATATTATTTTCAATGACCAATGGTCTGCGATGATCGGTCTCAACTATGCTACTACGATGAATAGAGGATTCGGTTGGTATAGTGATGGCAGTAAATATGAGAAATCTGCACTGACCCCCACTGTCTCACTGCTGTATAAACCGATTAAAGATGTAACCACTTACATCTCCTACATAGAAGCGCTTGAAAAAGGTACGATAGTCAGCAATTTCTATACCAATTATGGAGAAGTATTTCCGCCATTGGTCAGTAAACAGTACGAAGTAGGCCTGAAATACGATATCAATCCTAATTTATTATTGAGTACCGCGCTATTCCGCATTGAAAAAGCCAATCAGTATTCAGATAATGTAAGACCTATTCCGAGTTATGTCCAGGATGGCCTGCAAGTACATAATGGCGTGGAACTGGTCTTGACAGGGAAAGTGGTCAACAATCTGACCATCATGGGGGGTGGTACGCTGATGGATATCAGTGTAGAACGATCTAATAATCCCGCCCTGGAAGGAAAAAAACCAGTCAATGCCGCGTCAAGAATGGGCAAAGTTTATGCAGAGTATGCGCTTCCATGGATTCCAGGGTTGAGTCTGACCGGTGGTATTTACTATACTGGTGAAAAATATGGTAATGCTGCCAATACTGACAAAATTCCCAGTTATACCCTGTACGATATTGGCGCACGCTATACCACTCATGTATTGGATAAAGCACTGACAGTACGTCTGAACGTTATCAATCTGACCGGTAAAAATTATTGGCAAAACGAATATACTTTGGGTGCTCCAAGGACTATCGCATTTTCTGCCAGTATGATGTTTTGATGCTTTTATCCGGAAAAATGCTGGCGTCGTTGCAAACCCCGCAAGGGTGAAGTGAGATTCCCAATCCTTCCCGCCGGCCGCTTTCTTCCGGTGGGATTTTTTCACCTTCAAATTGAATGAAACTGAAGAAACAAGGTCAAAGCGGGAAGTAATGAGGGGATTCCCCGTTATTTCAATAGCAATAGATCTGCAGATTGATGCAAAATCGTTTATTTACAATATCGTTTAAAGGGTGAGCCATGTTCCTGTTGCTCATTAATGGAATTATTGAGCGTACATGTAATACTTTTTACCTGTACATAATCGTTTCAACCATTATCAATGAAATAATGCCCGGACCAGCTGCAGTATGGAAAAAAAAGGCTTATCTCATTTTTTCTATCGTTTTTCACTACAACGTTTGGATAAATACGCTTAAAAATTTCAAACCGCGGGGGTAATAATATTATCGCGGATCTGAAGATCAACGAGAAATGCACAGGATCGATCACCGCCAGCAGCATGGTTCCCGCCGGGACGAAATAGCGATGTCAATGGTGTGCGCACCGAATATTCCTAAACAAATAACAAGGTAATCTGTCCTTTCTGAAACGATTCCTATAGTAATTAATTTTACATAATATACATAGAATCTTGATTTTCAACGACTTTTGCCTCTGCATGCTCAAGCGGGGAGAGGGTTAGCAGCGATATCATCAATCCACCGATTATCATTTTTACCGCGTTTTCTCCTGACTTCTTCAGGTAGCTTTCAAATACCTTTCTTTTCTTTTCGTCTTTTTCGGTAACAAGGTTGCTGGCTGCGATTATTTCTCCAGCCTCTATATCTAGATAATCTGCCAATCTGTAGCAAAGCCAGTCAGGCAAACCATTATGTCCTGTCTTAGCAAGTCTCAATGTGCTGTCCCGTGTTTCTAATATTCTGGCTAGTTCTATCTGTTTTCCGGCCTTTCTTTCGCCCATTTCAATATAAGTCTTCATATCCATTTTGCTCTTCCTTGACAGTTCTGTTTTCAACTGATAATTTTGCCGATAACAGTTCTAGTTTCAACTGCTAATTTATCAACGGTTCATTTTACAACTGATAAAAGCCATAAGTAAATCAAGGTTATTCAAGGGAGAAGGAAATGCAAACAAAAACAGGCATTACGCCATATCCGGCGCTTAATCAATTGTCATTGCAGTACAGTATTTTCGGCTTCTTACTACGCAACATCACCAAACCCGGCAATCATTTTGCCGCCCGTTGTTACCTCTCCGCACTCGATGACACGAGCTCACTTCCCCCTGGCCAGATTTTCAATCTTTTATCCGTTCTCGACTTCCACTACCAAACCGAGCTTACCCATTCCGAACGACGAGGAACGAGGAGTGAGGAAAGGGGAAGCGAAGGGCAAAAAATACTTTACGTACCAGTAACACGTAAAGTAACACGTAAAGTTAGTCCCATTTTTGAAACATCGGTACATTTTTGATCTATGGAAATCTCTCCGGTTTTCATCGACTACGTGACCATCCGTCAGGACTATTTTGGCGGGGGTTTGCCTGTTCTGAATGATGGCCGGGTTCTCAAAGTGGATGCTGATGGTGAAATCGAATATTCAACCGATGTTCGCTGCATCATTGAAGATTCCTACGATTCCCGCGTTCAGGTTCGTTGCGATGGCAACACGGTCGAATTCACCGGCAACATCTCCCGTTATGGCCGTCGTGACAATCTCTTTGGCTATGACTGGAAAACCACGATTGCCCGCATTAACGCGCTGCTGTGTGACCTTGGTCTGCCGCCGTTCACCTCTGGCAAGCTCTATAAATTCGCTGATACCGGCTGGTCATGGTCAGGCGCTCGCGTCTCCCGCATCGATCTGACCTGTAATTACTCCACAGGCTCTAAAGACTGCATGCATGCCGTCCTTTGTCACATGGCCGGGCAGCATGTCGGCCGTCAGAAAGGTTCTCTATCTCCTGATTCCGGGACGGTTGAATACGGTAGGGGGTCTAAATACGTCTACGGCAAGCTCTATGCCAAATATCAGGAACTGGAAAAACATCGTTCCAAGAAATCCGGCTCTCACGTCTCGGATGACGTCATCAACTACTGCAAAACCGAGGGCCTTCTTCGGGAAGAGTTCACCCTTAAATCCCGCTTCCTTCTACAAAACAACCTTGCTTATCTAGGCGCTATTACTCAAGACAATCTCAATCAGATATACGCCGACCGCACACAATTAAAGAGGTTAGATGAAATGAAATTCGAGAACTTCAACGATCTTCCCAAGCGGCTTCGTTCGACTTATGCCAGTTGGAAATTGGGCTATCCCATAGAACTTAGCCGTACTACTTATTATCGTCACCGCACTGAATTACTCGCCTACGGCATTGATATCTCCATCCCGAACAACGTTCACTATCTCCCCGAACGGGTTCGTGTCGTAGAGCTCAAGGCACTCACAGCCCCCGACTGGTACATCCAGAACTACGGTTAATTTTCTGCCCCGGATTTACTCGCCACATCCGGAACAGGCACTCAACAGGCGTAAGGAAAAAACATGGCAATTGAAAAAGTAAAAGTCACCGGAGTTAAATTCTTTGACGGAAATGTAGACGGTAAAAACATCGATTCAGGAACAGTGTTTATCGAACAGCTACTTGATTTCCGCAATGGCACTGCAAAAGGGTTTGCTGCTACCGCATACCCGCTTGCATCTTCCAAAGAAGCCAAAGCACTGATGAATCACGACTACCCGTTGATCTGTGAAGTCGAGTTCTTGACACTTACCACGGGTAAAGCCCAAAAGACTGTCGTTAATGCCATTCGACCCATCCCGGCTGCAGCAGCCGCCCGATAGTCTTAAAGAATAGGAGTCGTCATGAAAGTCCTTGTCGCTTGTGAATTTTCCGGAATTGTTCGCGATGCCTTTACCAGAGAAGGGCATTTTGCAGTTTCCTGTGATCTTCTCCCGACTGAACGACCGGGTAAGCATATTCATGGAAACGTTCTTGATTATCTACATCTTGGCTGGGACCTGATGATTGCACATCCCCCCTGTACTTACCTGGCAGTATCGGGGGCTCGCTGGTTCAAAGAAAAACAATCTCAGCAGGCCGCTGCCCTGGAATTCGTCCGGTTACTTATGGCAGCCCCGGTACCCCGCATTGTCATTGAAAACCCTGTCTCGATTATCAGTACAAGGATTCGAAAACCGGATCAGGTAATCCAACCTTGGCAGTTTGGTTATGGTGAGACAAAAGCAACCTGTCTCTGGCTTAAGAATCTTCCCAGACTCATACCTACTGACATTGTTTCAGGACGTGTACCCCATGTTCATATGATGCCTCCCAGCTCTGACAGATGGAAAAAGCGTTCTGTTACGTGTTTAGGGATTGCTGAAGCCATGGCTACTCAATTTACGACTATGCCTTACCAGGCTGAACTGTTCTAGTACCCAGCCTATAGCCTTGTTACGCTGTAACGAGGTTATGGGGTGTGTATTAGGCATACCCCGGTCTCTCCCCACAAGTTGTGAGGCCGGTTCTTAACTTAACCAAAGGAGTAACAAAATGAAATTATTCAAATCCCCGTTGCTGGTTGCATTGGCTGGTCTGTTCTTTGGCCTGACTGGCGTTGCTCACGCTGCATTACCAGAAGCTGTTACCACGGCCATTTCAGGCGCTGAAACCGATATCACAACAGCCGGCGGCCTGATTCTTGCCGTTGTCGTAGGTATCGCAGTAATCGGCTGGATACGCCGCGTTATCCGCTAATCAAGGCATATCATCATGGGCAATTACTACCAAGGCCGTTGCTTCTCCTCTGATCTTGATTACCATCAAGAAGTGGCCAGTAATTGCCCAACCGTCTCACCTGATGGCGTGTACCTTATCCAGTGCACGCCCCTGAAACCAAGATCATCGTATCCCGTACCGATACCAACACGCTTATAACCACTGCAACCGACTACCTACCTCAGAAAATAGCCTGCGACCCCGATGCGCCAATGAACGATGCTATCGACGCCGCATGGTTGATCGTCGGTGTATGGATCGTCGCATGGGGTATTCGCAAGACTTCACAGTTCATCTGGAGATAATATGTTCATAGACCCGAATGCTTTATACGTTCTGCTTGCCATACTGGGATCGACATGGATACTGCTGCAAAGCTGATTATCTGCGTCATTCTCGGCGCTTTCTACTCTCCTGTAGCCACTGCCTACGAGTATCCAGCAGCGTGGGAAAATCTACGTGTTATTGACGGAGAACTGCATATTGCAAAACCCGGCGGGGGAACTGCCCTTATGTATCCGAACGCTGGCATATCTAAAGTAATTCCTGTCAACACCTCAAAAGGCAGCTATCTCGTACCAGTTGAAAAAACCTTCCCCGTCGAACCCTCAAAAGTCGGCAAAGCCGCAACCCGATTCGTCCGCTCTTTACCCTTGATCGGTACCGGTCTTGCCATTTACGATGTTCTCTGTGATTTATCTGATATCTGCTCGGTTGATGGGCAATGGAAGGTAAAAGAAGATACCGCTCAGTCGCGCTATGAAAGCATAGTCGGCGGGAGATGGTCTGCTCAAGGGACAGCGCCCGGCGGTAACTCTTCTCTTAGAAACACGTTTCAGGAAGCATTTGATGAAAGTCTGTGTGGGGCAAAAGGGAAGGCCGCTTATCCTCAATCTCAATGTAGATTCCATTCCGTTCAAACTGGTGATTTAGGCAGTGGAGTGAATGTAAAAATTCACTACGATTTCAAGCAAGGGCCGTCTTTCGGATGGTCTATTCAATCCATATCAATGTGGCATTACGATCCGTATGACTACGGACCCTCTTCATATAGAGCAATAAACGAATCCGACTGGACAGCCGCAGAAACCAAGCTCAATGCCCAGCCGGAACAGACTGCAACGGCCCTCTATAACTCCGACGCCCCCGTACCGGTACAAGCGTCAACCCAATCTGCCCCTGTAACCCAACAGATAGCCCAAACATCCACGCAAACCAAGGATGCACAGGGCAACATCACTGGCACACAAGTCGCTACAACATCCGTTAAGGTCGAGGACACCAGCACAACCAATAACGTTACATATAACGTTACCGAAGTAACCACGATCACAACCTACAATGAAAATAACGAGATTACCGATACCCAGACTCAAACCTCTGATAACGCGCCGCCGCAGCGTCCTACTGATACGGAAACCACGATATCTTTTGATGATGTTCCGCCGGATGAGTTAGAGGAAGAAGAAGTTGAACTGGAAATGCCGGAATATGAATCGTGGGGTGAGGGTACATGTCCAGACGACGTTGACTTGGGCATGTACGGCCTTTCCATCAGTTACCAGCCTGTTTGTGAGGTTGCTACCGATTTGCGGCCTTTCTTCCTTCTGCTCGCATCAATCACCGCTGTTTATATTCTCTCTGGCGTTTCAACCAAGGACTAATCCATGAACATAATGATCCCACTCGGCGCATTTCTCGAAAACGCGGTTGGCCCTCTAGCCGTCCGTGTCATGTCTGCGCTTGGTCTCGGTGTAATTAGTTTTTCCGCACTCAATTTTGCTGTCGAAGCCGCAATCTACTACGCTCAAACCCAGTACTCCGGCCTTCCTTCCGTCATCGCTAACTTGCTTGGATTGGCCGGGATAGGGGAGTGCCTTGGCATCATCGCTGCCGCTATTACCTTCCGTATAACACTGCAAACCCAGCGTAAAGTGATTGGTGTACTCAACAAATGAGTATCACACTAATCACCGCTGCCCCCGGTGCTGGCAAAACCATATACGCTGTATGGAGCCTCATCAAACCAGCCACTGAAGCCGGTCGTATCGTTTATACCGCTGGAATCCCCGAACTCAAGCTGCCGGTCATCTCATTAAGCTACAGTCAGGTAAAGCAATGGTCGGAACGAGAAATGATCGAAGTAGAAAACCCAACTGGTATTCCCATCCCTGACGATGAACGACCAATGAAGCTTCAGAACATCACCGAAGGATCGCTGATTGTTATTGATGAAGTTCAATTCCTCTGGCCGGCTGCCGGATCAAAAGAACCGGGTGACGATATCAAATACCTTACCAAGCATCGTCACCACGGCCTTGAAATCATCCTCATCACCCAGGCGCCACAACTCGTACATAAGAACGTTCTCGCAGTAATCGATAAGCACATTCACATGGTTGTAAACTGGCATGGCCGCAAGCGTTACGAATGGCCGGAATACTGCTCGACAGTCCGAGCTGTCAGCAGCAAACTGAACGCTGTCAGCCAGCGCTATGACTTGCCTAAGGAAGCCTACGGTCTGTATCGATCTGCCAGCCAGCACATAACCCAGAAACGCCGTAAACCGCTCATGGCCTATTTCGTCCCGCTCGCACTCCTGTTTCTTGTAGCCGGCGTATTTATCGCCAAAAGTCGTCTGATCGATGCGAGGATTCAGCCAACTCAAGCTCAAGCCCAGCCTGAAGAAGAAAAACCGGATTCCTCTCATTCATCCGAGCAAAAATTAACATTGGCCCCAGCGACAACCGTTACCGTTGCTCGTCCCGTCACCCTTGCCCTGGTATCAAATGAAGTAGACTGGTCGAAAGTAGGAGCCTGCGTATCGACCGAAAAGAAATGTATCTGCTACGGTAAATCTGCCGAAAAGCTTGTTATCCCCCCTGAAACCTGTCGTAAGGCCGTCACCTCTGGCTGGCCGGGTCAGGAGACTAAGGTATGAAAACACGACCTATAAACTGCTACAGATGTGGCCGATTCGTGGGCAAGAATGGCTTTATTGATGTTTACTATGATGACTACAACGGTGGGTATGAATTTGGTTACCCTGAATGTGCATCATGCTTGAGTCGTACTGCTGACACGAGTGATCAACAAGAATCTAAAGTCTCACAGATATCTGCCGATTCATCACATGGGTAACCCTTAGTACCCAGAAAATAAAGCTTACAGCCGCCAGTTGGTTTTCCCCCTCTGGCGGTATTTTGTTTCAATACTACAACACATTAGATCTGGATCGATCCGAAATCGGATCTAAAGTTGTCTCTTTTTTGCAACGACGAGCAGAAAATAATCGAATCCCATGGGGCGCCGCCAGCGGGCCGCCACATGAGGATGGCAGATTTTTTCGTCGCGGGTCTCACCACAGGCGTTTGCCTGTAACCGCCTCTCAAGAACCCCCCCGTTTTGCCGAACAAGTATTTTCTCTAAAACTCGGGAGATGCTTGCGATGATCGATACTCATGCAGTTCTGTTTCCGCTTTTTCAAGCGGTGAAATTGCTACTGCTTTTTGCGCTTGCTGCTGTGCTTGCTGTATATCTGATCAAGAAAGGGCAGCGGGGCGTTAAGGGGAAGGGAGTTTATATAACATGTTCATCTTTATTCACGCCGGCAGAATGGTTGTTTTACAACTCATTGATTCGAGCTGTCGATGATCAGTTTCTGGTTTTTGGCAAGGTTCGTATAGCTGATGTACTTAATCCTGATCGTAAGTTAGGTAAAAGTTATTGGTATAGAGCTTTCAACAGAATCAGCAATAAGCACTTTGATTTTTTGCTGTGCGATAAGATTACCCAGTCTATTGTTGCTGCTATAGAGCTTGATGATAGAAGTCATCGTTCATCTTCTGCAATTGCTCGTGATACCTTCGTCAATCGGATATGTAAAGAATCCGGATTGCCCTTGATCCGGTTTCGCGCTGCATCTGGTTATCAATCGGCAGTAATCAGAAGTGAAGTCCTGAATGCTCTGAACTTATCTTCTGATCTTACTTTTTCAAAATCTCCGCGAGTTTCTTCTAACTGAAACATCTTTCCAGCATCATTCCCAAGCGGCTTTCCAGTTGGACTTGCCGCCTGTAGAAGTCTGCTTTGATCTCCAATGTATCTATCTCTTCGTTTCTACGTAACAGCTCTGCCTTCAATAATCTGATCTCACTCTCCAGATACGTAACCATCTGACATCGGAAGAACAGGGCGCGTATGTCCCCGGCCGAGAACCCATTTCTCCATTCCGGGACATATAACAGCCCATCTCTGAAATAGAAGCCATTCCAGCTGTTTCCGAGCAATGCACATGCCTTGCCATGTACAAATAGATTTATCAGCCTTACTGCTGATTCTGACGGCCTCTTTGTACCTTTTTTCCATTGTTTGATCACTCGCAGCTTTTCACCCGTGATTTCCTGTAATACTTCAATGCTTATCCCGTATATCAGCTCATCCATTTTTATTTTTCTCCGGACAAAAAAATACCCGCGCGTGGCGGGTATCAAAAAGTGCTGGTTCTGTCAGCACGCGAGCCTTAATGATCCGAAAGGGGTCAGCAATCTATAAATCAGATCAGCGATGTAATCTGCCTTCCTTCTGAATTGCTTTCTACGTTCTCTGCATCTTATATTTAACATAATATACATTATACGAAATTCAATAGACGGCAGAAGCCGAGGAGAAAGAGCGATCTGCTTGCATCCTTTTTTGATAGTTGGTTAAGTTTCGGATGGCAAATGCGTTATGCGGGTTAGCCAGATGACACCAGTAACACGTAAAGTTAGTCTCATTTCGCGCACATTTTGCTCATTCCTGAAACGCCTTGAAACGCCCAGCTGTACTGCATTTGAGCGATATTCCAATGTTCTATTTGCTATTCCGCACACGTTCAATGGGTTTGAGGCATTTAGGGGGGAATTCCGATGACATATTTCAGTGTTCAGGAAGTCGCTGGTTTTCTCCAAATCTCTCCGCGACGTGTCCGCGTTCTGCTGGCACAACGTCGTCTGCTTGGATTCAAGGATTCCCGCAATATCTGGCTCATTCCCGGGCCTTTTGATGTTAGGCGTGGTCGATCAGACAAAATTTTGTCTGATTCATCAGTTGAAATTTAAACTGTTCGCTTTCGGCTGATAAGAGGTGACGGAAATGCGTAAACGTCGCTACAAGCGCAAACCGTACAAGCCCGTGAACTATGACACCATCCGCGAAACAAGGCTGCTGGCGGGCCTTACACGGCAACAAGTAGCCGATATGCTTCGGGTTTCACTGCGATCTGTCCAGTACTGGGAACGCGGCCTGGTTCACATGCCTTACGCCGCGTTCCGGCTTCTTCGCATCCTGACTGGCTATGAATTACCCGGTAAAGAGTAGAAAAACTGGATGTTACTGCGTAACAAACTGATTTCTCCCGAAGGCAAAACCTTTACCCCTGGCGATCTTTATCCTCTTACCTGGACTATCGACAAGGCTCGCATGTGGGACAAGGAATATCGTCGTCGTGTCTGTTCTGGAGAAACAGCACTGGTACCGTTTTCGTTACCTGGTAACGCGTGGCGCGGCTGGATGTGTCATGACGGTCGTTTGCTCTCCCCTGACGGCATGGCGTTTACGCCTGTTCACCTCAATTTTCTTGCATCCATGGTTAATCGGATCTGCGGGGAGATCTCTTCGGTTCCGATCAAAGTTATTCAAGAGGACACACCATGAACGATTTGTACCGCTGGATGCCGCGAGTAGCGAAGAGCGCAGCGATTGAGCGAGCGAGTGGTATCCGAAGGTATTTGAATATCAAAAATCGCCAGAACCGCGTTCTAAGCCCTTTCTGTGACCAGCAGAAAATATCAGGGATCGGCGAAGACGCTTCGAGCCGGTTTTCCCTGATTTTTCGTCGCGGGTTACTCCGTAACGTGCCGGGATTGCTGCCGCTCGCCCCCCATCCACCCCCTTACAAAACGGGGTTTCTGGGCTGGCGTGAAAATCTTGCCGCCTCTTTTTCTGGATATTTTTCAACAATCAACTATTTTTTAAATCATGAATGCAAACTTTTCACGCGCTATTTTTCCTCTGAATTTTTCTCCCGGAAATTTTGTAATTGTGCAAGCCATTGATTTTATTGCTTATACATTATGAGAAATACAGTATTCATATTTCTGTGTGTTTATCGATATTCCGATCATGGTTATCAGAGTTCACGGCGATCTTTAAGACGTGATTCCCAGATGCGAAAAGCTTCGGTTTGCTTTATCTCAATCATGAGAAATTGTAATTTTAAGACTACATTTTATCGAGTAGATCTGCTCGGTAGAACGATCAATGTGGATTAATCATGAACCGTATCGGTGATATCTTCTGCTAGACGCTGTTTGCACATCCGGTAATCGTTACGGCGTAACAATTACCAGCTGGGTACTATTTCCAGTGTAATTTAGAAGAAAACTTTAACAATAGTAGCCACTGCAGCAATGATTCCACTCGACACGACCAAGGGATACCAGAACGTTTCTTTGCTAAGTTTGGCAGTCTCGGCCATTAGCTTGGCAATCTCCGTTTCGATTTTCAACTGGTCAATACTTTTTTCCATTGCCTGAGATTGTATTAGCAAAATTGCCATTTCCTCATAACGTATAGACAAGTCATTACAACGTTTTGTATGTTTTGTGTCAACGTTTTAATAAATTCTTAAACATCAATCGTTACTGAGTAACGAGATGATCCTCTCCAGAGCGTTTCAATTGATCACGGGCTGATCATAGCAGATACATCGCGTAGCTGATGAGATGCAGCTCACGGGGATTCGTGGCGCTTTGGCAAGTTCGGGTACAGCAGTATGAAAATTACACTGGAAAATGCATGAAATTCATTCTGATAAGTCAGAAGTCTGCTCCGAACGAAATAAAAACATTCATTCGGAGCAAATGATCTGGAAGAAATGTGAAGAGATTATTCGAAACTTATTTGACGCGGCTGCGGTATTCGCGCGTTCGTGTGTCGATTTCGATCTTGTCGCCAATTTCACAAAATAAAGGTACTGCCAGTTCAAAACCAGTAGGAATTTTTGCGGGTTTCAGTACTTTACCTGTGGTATCCCCTTTGACTGCAGGCTCAGTGTAGATGATCTCGCGTACGACTGTATTAGGCAGCTCAACTGAAATGGGTTTATCGTTATAGAATACGACTTCGCAGGGCATGCCATCTTCCAGAAAGCTGAGCGCATCGCTCATGGTTTCCTCTTCAACCTCATACTGATTGAATTCAGCATCCATGAATACGTACATTGGGCTGGCAAAATAGGAGTAGTTCACCTCTTTCTTATCCAGCATTACTATGTCGAATTTATCATCCGCTTTATATACGGCTTCACCAGGGGATTCAGTCAGCAAATTCTTGTACTTCATTTTTACTACCGAGGAATTGCGTCCTGATTTGGTGAATTCAGTTTTCAGCACGACCATGGGATCTTTGCCGAGCATGAACACATTGCCTACACGAAGTTCTTGAGCAGTTTTCATCTAATTACTTACTATAAGTCAAGGAAAAAAAAGAACATTATACTTTGACTTCACCAGTAGAACGAGCAAATAATCACCGATTCCTGCAAAAATTTACCAGACTGGAAGCCAGATCCGGAATTTGTGCAAGCCGTTCAGCCCAGGCCTTGGCATGCTGTTGCAGTACATCCCGATATTTCCAGAAATGATTCCAATCCGGTTGTTCGTTATTATTCCAACCTCGATGAAAAGCACGCACTGCATCAGCTGCCGGTTCGGCCAATCCTTGGCAGTAAAGATCCAGGAAAGCTTCCAGTTTGATCAGATGTACGTTTTCCTGTTGCGGATAGATTTGCCATATGATCGGCCGCGCTGCCCACTGCGCACGCACGAAGGAATCCTCACCACGTACAAAATTGCAGTCGCACGCCCACAATAAACGGTCATAGTTTTCCTGCGACATAAAAGGAATGATCTGCAAAGTCAGATTGCCGCGTTGAATGCTATCTCCTGCCGCAAAGCGTGATGTCCCTGCCCAGCCGGCTGCTGATACCGAAGCTGTGCCTTCCGGTAACAGGCATCGAACAGGTGGAATCGAGCCAGCCCACGCTTCCAGTAAATTACTGACCGGAGCATTGTCGTAACAAAACATTGAAACAGTGGTTTCATTCTGAGCGGGACTGGCAATACCCAATTCGCGCCACAATCCTGCCGGATCAGCACGTGGTGCATCGCGCAGCGCAAACAATCCCGCCTCTCGCAGTAGCCCCCCGGTTGCTGCAGTAAATCCCGGAAAAAAGAAGTATTTGATTAGCGGCAAACTGGGGTGTGGCGAAGCCAGCCCATGGCAGCCTTCCACCCACTGTTCGGCTGACAAATATTCCAGATTGATCCATACCCGGTCTGTTTTTCCTTCAATATCCGAAAGCCGGGGTGAAGCAGCAGCCATCGCAGCTACATAACGTCGCGGTAATTCACACCCGAATGCCTCGATCACCACATCTGCCGGAGCAATATCCGGAAACGGTTCAGCCCAGCGCAGAACCTTTACATTCTGAATATATTGCAGAGTCAGATTGCTATCAATTTCCGGACAAATACGCTGCAACGGATGCAAATCGTTCACCAGTAAACGCACGGCGATGCCGAATTCCGCAGCCAGCTGACGCGCCAGTCGCCAGCAGACACCTGCATCACCATAGTTATCAACGATTCGACAGAAAATATCCCAGCGCGCCGTTTTTCTCATCCCGTTTGACATTCCGGGTGTTTCCCGATACGTTCAATTTTCGTAAAGCCAGTCACCACCCGTTGCCTTCCATTTATCTCGTTGTTTTTGCCGAAATATGCCCATGAAAATCACTTTTTTCAGCACTCAGCCGTATGACCGCGAATCTTTCCTCAAACATCATACCGATACGCAATTTGAACTCGTTTTTCTGGAGGAAAAACTGACCGAACACACCGTGTCACTGGCCAGCGGCAGCCAGGCAATTTGTGTTTTCGTCAATGACAACCTCAATGAGGCTGTCATTCACCAGCTTGCTCAACTGGATGTACAGCTCATTGCACTGCGCTGTGCCGGTTTCAATAATGTGGATCTCAAAGCGGCCCATGTCTGTAATATCCGGGTGATGCGCGTTCCGGCCTACTCCCCTCATGCCGTGGCAGAACATACGCTGGCGATGATCATGACGCTGAACCGCAAAACACACAAGGCTTATAACCGTGTTCGTGAACAGAATTTTTCGCTGAATGGATTACTCGGCTTCGATCTCCATGAAAAAACAGTGGGTGTGATCGGTACCGGTCATATCGGTGAAGTTTTTTGCCGGATCATGCATGGTCTGGGTTGCAATATTCTTGCCTGTGACCCGGTAAGAAAGGTGGAAATCGAGAAAATGGGTATTTCGTATGTCCCCGTGAACGAAATTTTTTCCCGATGCGACATTCTCTCACTGCATTGCCCGCTCAATGAAGAGACTCGCTACCTCATCAATAGCGATGCTATTGCACAAATGAACACGGGCATCATGCTGATCAATACCGGCCGAGGTGGACTGGTCGATACCAAAGCCGTGATTGCCGGGCTGAAATCAGGCAGGATTGGCTATCTCGGCATCGATGTCTACGAACAGGAAGCCGATCTGTTTTTTCAGAATCTTTCCGAGCAGATTATCCTCGATGACACCATCGCACGGCTCATGACTTTTCCAAATGTGTTGATTACTGCACACCAGGGATTTTTCACGCAGGAGGCGCTCGATCAGATTGCACTGACGACATTTGCCAATGTAAAACGATTTATGGCTGGGGAAATGCTGGTAAATGAAGTGAAAATCTGATTTTATTGCCAGCCGGTCACTTCATAACCTTTCTCACGTAAGCAGCGGTTTACAAAATTCATATAGGCTGGCGCAGGTTGCGAAGCACTTCCTGAGCCCAGCAGGCCTGACAATAATCCCCAGGTGGCGCCACTGGCAGCACCAACCATGGCGCCTCGTCCAGCCGCACCGGCAATGGCTCCGCCAACGGCACCACTGGCTGCACCGGCACCGGCTCCAATTGCTGTTCTCCGCGCTGTATTTCCAGTACTTCCCCTTTCTTCCCTGGCACCGGCTGATTCAGCCAGCTGTCTGCATTCTCTGATATCTCGTTCCGCGGCAGTTTTTCCAACAGACTGATAATAAGAATTGGGGTACAGGACGGGCTGATAGGTTGCACAAGCAGATAATCCTGACAGGATTATTCCGAGTCCCATTATTCTTCCAGGTTTACTGATCATGTCATTGCTCTCTAAGACCCTAATTCCAAATCAAAAATGACACGAAGGCGAGCCGCAGACAGTATGAATAATACGGCAAGGCGAAGCCGACAAAGTCAGTCTTGATTTAGAAATGGAATAATAAGGTATTAACGCTCAACCGGTACAATTTCAATTGTTTTGATATCTTTTCCCCGTCGGAGCTGCAATTCAATTTTTTCTCCTGCTTTCAGTACCCGCAGAATATCGGCATACGATTTCAAATCAGTAATGGGTTGCCCTGCCAGTTGAATCAGGATGTCACCTTGCTGTAATTGTGCCTGCTGCGCTGGAGAATCAGGCAGTACATCGTCTACGCGTACACCCTCCCCCTGCCAGGAAAAATCCGGTACTGTACCCATGCTGATTTTGCGTTTACCCTCTGTCTGAATGGCTGTGTCGGATGACTGATTACCAGCATCCAGCGTAACTGTCAGTGGTTCAAGGCGATTGGCCAGGTACTCAGCCCCTTCCTTGAGAATGGCAGCCACTTTGATCAATCCGGCGGCATCGATTTTATCGACGGTATCGCCGGGTGCATGATAGTCCTTATGCACGCTGCCAAAGAGCTGAACTGCCGGTATCCCGGCTTTGATAAATGCAGCCTGATCGCTGGAACCAAAATCATTCGCTACTGTATTGACAGGAATACCGGTGACAAAACCGGCACCACGGAACACATGCACCAGTTCGCTTGCCGTACCTATCCCAAATAGAGTGACCGGATTATTACCCAGCCGGCCGACGGTATCCAGATTCAGCATGGCGATGATCTTTTCAGCTGGATAACCGGAGAGATTACCGAGGTAATGGGTTGACCCCAGCAATCCGGATTCTTCACCGGTAAAAGCAACGAAAATGATGGTGCGCTGCGGCTGCCACCGGGTCGCGACTTGGCGTGCCAGCTCCAGCATGACGGCCACCCCGCTGGCATTGTCATCTGCCCCATAATGGATCTTGCCACGGTTAGCTGCACGTACGTCCGGCCAACCCAGTCCGAGATGATCGTAATGTGCACCGATCACCAGACTCTGCCCAGCCAATTGTGGATTAGTACTAGGCAGAATTCCAATGACGTTGCGCAGGGTGATTTTCCCTTTAGGTGCTCCTACATCCTGCTGCCAGATCTGAAAATAGCTTCCGCTTTCTCCCCCCGGCTGCAGCCCTGCCTGTTGAAACTGTTGCGAGATATATTCTGCTGCCTTGTCCAGCTCCGGACTGCCCAACTCGCGCCCCTTGAATGCCTCACTGGCTAGCAAGGTAATATCCTCCAGCATACGGCTCTCTGAAAACAACGATGGCAGTTCTGCCAGTGCATGACGGGGTGCCAGGGTGCTGGTGTAGCTGGAGGTAAACGAGGCATCATCCTTCTGTTTGACTTGCTGTGTCAGGGGTGAGCGGTTCACCGGCCACTGACCCTTGTTGATGTTGTTCAGTTCTTCGCTTTTACCGCTACCTTCAAATACCAGATAACTGTATTTGCGGTAATGCGGCAATTTTCTGGCCAGCTCTGTGATTGCTGCAGGTTGATCCGATGCCACCCACAGCAGTGTCAAAGCAGGATTGGCCGGCTGCCGAGCCGTCAGCACGATGGCATGTTTGTCTTGCTGATAGATTTGCCCGCCCAGCTGCAATTCACCTTCTTTTCTGGCGACACTGTGCTCTGACAGGATATCGATCATCTGATTGCTGAATTTGTTCTGCCAGCCCAGAATCCAGACGGTACGATCTGCGGGTAACGCTTCCAGTTGATCATCCCGGATAATTTCCAGCGAACCGGATTGGGTTTTCTGCCAGGTGGAAGCAAGCAGTTGATATGCCTGCGACAATTGCATGCTGCCGGTATTGGCTGGCAAAATCAGCAATGGTTTTTCTGCACCGAAACCTTGCGACAATGTAGCAGGAATTTCTCTACTATCCAGACGCCGGAATACATCGAACTGCGGATCGATATCGAGACGTACCGGGCGTGCCGGTAAATCCAGTTCGATGATATTGTCCGGCTGATCGATTTTGACCTGTGTTTGCCAGGCGGCCGTTTCCCCCTCCAGATGAACCGCAATCGGTACAGTCAATTGATAAGGTGTACCTGGCTGAGTTTGCCTGATAACTGCTTTGAGGCGATAACCCCGATTCCAGGGTTTAGCCTGCGCACTTTCCAGTGAGATATCGGGAGCACCGCTCTGATACACCCATTGCTGAAAAAATGAGGAAAAATCTTTCCCGGTCAGGGTATTGAAAGTCGTTTGCAGATCTTCAAAAGTTGCCTGTTTGAACAGGTATTGTTTGTAGAAGCTGCGCAATACGTTGATAAAATCTTTATCTCCCAGTTCCTGCCGTAGCATGTGGAACATCATCATGGTTTTGCCATAGCCGACTGCTTCTGAACTGGGGCTATGACGCGAAGTGAACCGGGCGATCGGAAAATCTTTTTCCTTATTTACGAAATCGGTATATTTCTGCAGAACATCCCGGCGGTATTCTTCACCTTTTCCCCCCTGTTCACTGACGAGATGATCGGCCAGGTAAGCTGTCAACCCTTCCGACCAGTTTCCTTTGCTGTAATCGACGAATACGCCATTTCCCCAATAATTGTGCAAGATCTCATGCGGATAAGAGGTGTGCAGAATGAACGGAAAACGTACGACTTTCGGTCCCAGCAGCGTAAATGACGGCATGCCGTAACCGGTTTCCCAAAAGTTTTCCACCAGTGCAAATTTCGGATAGGGATAAGGGCCGATCAATTTACTGTACATAGCGATGTATTGCCCGGTTGCATCCAGATATTTTTGTGCCAGCGCCTCATCCGGGCTGCGCAGATAAACATAAGCCGCCACCGGCCCGGTGAATTGCTGATAGCGCTGATAACGCCCGGCTACCAGATAAATATCATCCTGAGGTTTTTTCTCTTCCCAGGTAACGCGTCGAGTAGTTTCAGTAATATGCTCCTGTATCAGACTGCCCTGGCTGACGATATCCCAATCGACCGGCAATTGAACATCCAGTCGAAATGACACCATACCCTCATCAAATTGAGGGTACCAGACGGTAGAATTAGCAAGAAATATTCCTTCAGCAGAAATCAATCCCGGCGAGTAACTGAAACTGCGTGAATATTCCAGATTGGGATCTTGCACAGCATGGTGAATACGCCCGTCAAAAGAGAGAATAAAAGTATCCTGCCCTGCCGGCAAAGTTACTGCGTACCGCTTCAATGGTATCGAGCCGGCATGTATATCGGCTTCGTTTACTGTCAGCGCAATGATATCCCCGCCTTCATTGGCCGTAACCGATAAACCGGCGTGCAGACTGAATTCCAGACGAGTGACTGCTGTCTGATTCAGGATATTCTTGGGTACCTGAATCTGATCTTTTACGTGGATTTCCGAATTATCTGGTGAAAGGATTACCTCCATCCGGTGATGAAACGTCTGATCATCGGCTGATACATTGATGCTGCAAAACAGATTAACCGTGATAAGGCAGCATAAGGAAAAGAGTCTGGTTAGTTTTGTCATGATGGATTAGGTGAATAAGGTTGTTGATCTGACTCTGTTCAGGTTTGTGCAATCATGTGTGGCTGTAAGCATCTGACGGATATCAGCCATTTTTCCAGCGGAAAGATCGGCTTACTTTTTCTTGGAAGTATGTTTAAATAATTTTTATTTACCAACAGGAATTATGGACCAAATGAAAAATTTTACACGTTCAACCAGTTTTTTCGGCGGTTTGCCATTTACCCGCAGTTTACTGGCAGCTGCCTGCTTCCTTGCTATGACACAAGTAAATGCTGCCGGTTTCATTACCGATGCCAGACAAATTTCAGATCAGGAAGTCCGATCTGGTGAAGGTTACTACCGTGCCGATGGCAAGTGGCTGGTTTATCAGGCCGAAGTTGACGGTGAAAATCCTTTCTATCAGATTTATCTGAAAGATATCACAAGCGGAAAGGTACAACAGGTTTCACCCGGTATTGGCAAGACTACCTGCTCATGGGTGCATCCTGTTCAGGAAAAGGTCCTGTTTTCCTCGACACACGAGGATCCTGAAGCAAAAGCTAAAATGGCTGCTGAAATCGAGCAGAGGAAATCCGGCCAGCGCCGATCCTATACTTGGGATTATGATGAATTTTATGATATCTACGAAACGGATTTTTCAGGCGGAAACATCAGAAATCTTACACATACGAAAGGCTATGACGCAGAAGCTTCATGGTCTCCTGATGGTAAAATGATCGCTTTTGCTTCCAATCGCAGAGCTTATAGCGAACCCCTCTCTGAGGCAGAAACCGCACTTTTCAACAAAGACCCTTCCTCCCTGATCGATATTTATATTATGGATGCGGATGGTTCCAATGTAAAAAGGCTGACCCATACCGACAGTTACGATGGTGGCCCATTTTTCAGCCCGGATGGAAAAAGAATCGTCTGGCGCCGTTTCTCGGAAAACGGACAGGAAGCTGAAATATTCACTATGAACATCGATGGATCGGATCAGAAACAGATTACTCGGCTCAATAAAATGTCCTGGGCGCCTTTTTATCATCCATCGAATCAATACATCATTTTCGCGACCAACATTCAAGGACATCGTAATTTTGAGCTCTATATCGTCGATGTCGATGGTAAGAAAGAACCGGTACGGGTAACAGAGGAAGAAGGATTCGACGGATTGCCGGTATTCACTCCGGATGGTCAATACATTACCTGGACCAGTGACCGCACACCTAATCATAAAGGCCGTCTGTTTCACGGGAAATGGAATCACCAAAAAGCACTGGAGAGCCTGGGTTTGGAATGAAGCATAAGGCCCATGACATATTGGTAACTTGTCTGTATGTTCACTGCTCACTTTGGGACTGAATATCCCCAAGTTATTGTCAGACTGATTCGGGATGCCGGTCAGGAAGTTTAACTGCACCCGCACCCCGAATGGACTGATGAAGTACGTGATGTGCTACTGGAAAACGTAATGGTAAAGCGTCAGCATCTTATTTTCCTGCGCAATTCAGAACTCATTTCCCCGACTGCTATCGACATCTTCCGGGCTGACCAGGCTGCCAAAATTACCCCAGGCGTTTCGGATATAGGAAACCACCCAGGCAATTTCATTATCACGAATGATGTGCTGGAAAGGCGGCATCCCATAAGGACGGGAATTGCCGGTCGTGGCGGGTGAAAACCCTCCATACAGTACACTGCGGATAGTATTAAGAGGTGAAGTCATGGTGACACTGCGATTTCCCGCCAGCGGCGGGTAGGTTCCCGGTACACCTTCCCCCGATTTTCCGTGACATTCCTGACAATGTTTTACATACACAGGCTCCCCTAAAGCCAGATATCTGCTTACACGTTCCGGCATGGGCGGGATTTTTCTCGGTGCTTCCTCGCCACGCTTTTCACCCAGTGATTGCAGGTAAACCGCCACTGCGTGCATATCATCCTTCGACAGATATTGCAGACTCTGCCGGACGATCGTCGCCATCGGGCCGGAAGTCACTGCATGATCAGTCACCCCGGTAGAAAGCAGTTTGGCAATCTCGTCGACTGACCACTCTCCCATACCTGCTTCCCGATGGGAAATCAGAGAAGGTGCATACCAGTAAGTGCCCATGATTTCGCCACCCGCCAGCTTATCATCCTGACTTGCCCCCCACACGTTGCGGGGGGTATGGCAGGCATTACAGTGCCCCAGCCCCTGCACCAAGTAATTACCGCGATTCCATTCTTCACTTTTGGAATTATCCGGCTCATAGACTCCCTCCTTGAAATACCAGGTACGCCAGAGAAACAGGAGAAACTGGTTATCATAGGGAGATGTGATTTTGTGTGGCGGATTGGTTTGTGCGACAGGCGTCAGCGAACGCAGATAGGCAAAAATCGCATTGGCATCCTGACGTGTGACTTTCGTATATTCGGTATACGGGAAAACAGGATACAGGTAGCTGCCATCCCTGCCCTTACCATAATGGAGCGCCTGCCAGAAATCTTCTTCATTCCAGTGACCAATACCTGTTTCATTGTCCGGTGTGATGTTCGGTGTGACAAACTTGCCAAAAGGAGTTACCAGCTCGCGCCCGCCAGCATAAGGTTTCCCTCCTCGGGTGGTATGGCAACCCATGCAGTTGCCGGCACGAGCCAGATATTCCCCCCGTTGCACCTGTTCTGTGTCCCGATCTGCCGAAAGCTGACTGGCTGCGACAGATGATAGCGGCAGCAATGTGATCGCTGCGAAAACTGCAATTCGCTGTTTCCCGGCAAATCCGAATTTATTTGATAATTTCATTGGGTGAAGCCCTCCCCGGACAAAATGGTATGACAGCGCTGAGCAAGTTCCGGAGTCAGTTTTTCCGCTTCTGCAGGTTCACCTGTTACCGGCTGGGTGGGCAACCACATAGCCAGTGCATTGACTTCTTCCTGTGTCATCTTTCTGGCTATTTCAGACATGCAATCCGGTGTTTGCCCGCGCATGATCCCGCCATTACGCCAACCGCCGAATTGTGCTGCTACATAGGCGTGAGGCAGACCGAGTAAACTGGGAATAAACGGTTCTACCCCCATCAAAGCTTTTCCATGACAGGCACTGCATGCAGGAATATCCCGTTCAGGATCACCTGAATGAATCAGCGTTTCTACCGCCTGTGTTTCCTCAGGTGAAAGCGTATTCATTGTCGGTTCCGGATAAGGATATTTCAGGGAAGAAAAATAATGAGCGATCTCAAGCAGATATTCATCCGAAAGGTTTTCCAGCAAAATTGCCATGGCCTGATAATAACGTCGTCCATCGCGGAAATTGCGCAACTGATTAAACAGATAACCGGCAGGTTTACCGGCAATCCGCGGGTAATATGCATCTCGCCCCGCCCTGTCTTCATCTCCATGACAGATCGTACAAGGTTTTACACGCTGTTCCAGCGTATCGGGAACTGAGGATGATGCCGATTCCTGGGCATTGACCAGGCTCGATACCATCACTAACAGAATAAACACAGTAAACTTCATTTGTATTCAACCAATGAAAAATAATCAAAAATATTTTTATAATCAGCGTTTTACTAATTTTTTATACAGAAGCTCACACAAAAATACAGTGCCCTCTGCTCTTCCGGAAGAATTAGTCAGCAATTACCTTGCTGCCCAATATCAGGTATGGATCGATACATCTCTTGTTGTCCTGCAGATTGGCTGCCAGTCTGCACCACTGGCAGCACTGCTGCAAGCAACCGGTAATAGGAGCGCAATATATGTTACTGCTTGCAACCCGGCCAGCAAGCTGGTATCTCCCGAAGAGAATCAATCTGCCATGGTCCGATTGTATGAAAAACTTACCCGCTATTCAAACCACATATACCAGGGCGCAGGTATTGATCCTGCTGGAGAATGGCCTGCTGAGGAGAGTTTGCTCGCGCTGGGTATCGATCTCCCACTTGCCAGAAGAATCGGCAGTGAATTCGGGCAGAATGCAATCGTCTGGATAGATTCTGCCGCGATTCCTCACTTAGTTCTGCTGTGTTGAAGGAGTGGTTTCCTCCATACGCAAGTTGCGTTTCAGCTCTAATAACTCCGGCTGATTCAGTGTTTCAGTTTCCAGCAATTGCTGTGCGGTTCGATCAAGCAGTTCCCGATTTTTATCCAGAATTTTAATGGCACGCTCAAGCGCTCGATCAAGCAACGTACGTATGGCCTGATCAATCTTGTTGGCAGTCTCTTCACTGTAATCACGGCTTTGTGCCATAGGAAAATTAGCTTGCAAGTAGGCCATTTGTTCGCGATCATAAACCACATTCCCAATTGCCTCGCTCATGCCATAGCGTAAAACCATCGCACGGGCGATATCGGTAGCACGCGCCAGATCATCGGAAGCACCAGTGGAAATTTCATCGAATACCAACCTTTCCGCTGCACGCCCACCCAGCAATACCGCCATTTTGTTTTCCAGCTCCTTGCGTGTCATCAGAAAACGATCCTCGGTGGGGCGCTGAATGGTATACCCCAGCGCACCGATTCCGCGCGGAATAATTGAAACTTTATGCACTTCATCCGATCCCGGCAGAGCGAGTGCCACCATGGTATGGCCCAGTTCATGGTAAGCAACGGTACGTCTTTCTTCCGGATTGAGCAGACGGTTTTTCTTTTCCAGGCCAGCCACGATCCGCTCGATGGCATTATTGAAGTCATCCATACTGACCGCCTGACCCCCGCGCCGGGTTGCCAGCAGCGCGGCTTCATTGATCAGATTGGCCAAGTCGGCACCCGTAAAACCAGGTGTCAGTGCAGCAATCTGCTCGGTATCCACATCGGATGCCAGCGTGATTTTGCCAATATGTACAGCCAGAATATCCTGACGGCCCTTTTTGTCAGGTCGATCTACCAGTACCTGACGGTCGAAACGTCCGGCACGCAGTAAGGCCGCATCCAGGATTTCCGGACGATTAGTCGCTGCAAGCAGAACAATTCCGCTGGAGGAATCGAATCCATCCAATTCAGCCAGCAACTGATTCAGCGTCTGTTCTTTTTCATCATGGCCGCCAAATCCACCGGTTCCCCGTGCACGCCCCAACGCATCCAGCTCATCGATGAAAATGATTGCCGGTGCCATCTGACGAGCCTGCTCGAACAGATCACGCACTCTGGCGGCACCTACGCCCACGAACATTTCGACAAATTCCGAACCGGAAATCGAGAAGAATGGCACATGCGCTTCTCCAGCCACAGCTCGGGCCAACAGGGTTTTACCGGTGCCGGGCGGGCCGACCAGCAGGATACCTTTAGGTGCCCGTCCACCCAATCGGCTGTATTCCTCTGGATTTTTGAGAAAATTGACGATCTCGACCAGTTCTTCCTTGGCTTCATCCACCCCGGCAACATTGGCAAAGGTCACCTTGGTTTCTTTTTCTACATAGACCTTGGCGCGGCTCTTGCCGATCGACATCAGGCCGCTTCCCATCATGCCTTTATTCATCCGTCGGATGATAAACAGCCAGATCCCAACGAAAACAGCCATTGGTACGATCCAGGAAAGCAGATCGCGCAACCAAGTACTCTGGACGACACCGGTATAAGTAACATCGTGTTTATCCAGCATTTCTGCCAGATCCGATTCAACCCGAGTGGTGACGAATTCAGTAAATTTTTCACTGGTCGACTCCTTGAGCTTGCCGAAGATCTGTTGATCAGTGATGGCCACTTCGGACACCTTGTCCTGTTCCAGCAGCGTCTGGAAGCGGCTGTAGGGAATCGGCTCTATTCGCGTATACTGGTTGTAAAGGTTTTGGATGAAGAGAATGCTGAGTACTGCAATCAGCACGTACCAGAAGTTGATTTGCGCCTTCTTGTCCATGGGTGACTGGTTATTCATAATTCCTCTCTCTTTTCGTCTGATTTTATTGTTCCGTATGGCTGTAGATCACAGGGGGCCGAAGAATAATCTAAAATGGATCTTTGTGCCAAGTTGCATGATTGCACCAGTTACATACAATGATTGCTTTCGACAACAAATTCAATAAAGGATTATCCCGTAATGAAAACACGTGCAGCAGTTGCCTGGCAGGCAGATCAGCCACTTACCATCGAAGAGGTCGATCTCGCCGGCCCTCGTACTGGCGAGGTGCTGGTCGAAATCAAAGCAACAGGCATCTGCCATACCGATTATTACACGCTTTCCGGTGCCGATCCGGAAGGTTTGTTTCCCGCCATTCTCGGCCATGAAGGTGCCGGTATCGTGGTTGAAACCGGTGCAAACGTCAAATCACTTTGTCCGGGTGACCATGTCATCCCTCTGTACACGCCGGAATGCCGGGAATGCAAGTTCTGCCTTTCGCGTAAAACCAATTTGTGCCAGGCGATCCGTACAACACAAGGGCGCGGCCTGATGCCGGATGGCACGTCACGTTTCTCACTCGACGGTAAAGCCATTATGCACTATATGGGCACTTCGACTTTTTCTAACTATATTGTCGTTCCTGAGATCGCCTTGGCAAAGATTCGTGAAGATGCTCCTTTTGACAAAGCCTGTTACATCGGTTGTGGTGTGACTACCGGCATTGGTGCAGTGCTGTTTACGGCTAAAGTGGAAGTCGGCGCAAATGTCGCTGTATTCGGACTGGGCGGAATCGGTCTGAATGTCATCCAGGGTGCACGCATGGCGAGTGCTGACAAAATCATCGGTATTGATCTCAATCCTGAACGGGAAGCATTGGGCCGCCAATTTGGTATGACGCATTTCATTAATCCGAACCAGGTGGAAAACGTGGTCGATGCAGTGATACAGCTCACTGACGGTGGTGCAGACTACAGCTTTGAATGTATCGGTAATACCACAGTCATGCGTCAGGCTCTGGAATGCACACACAAAGGCTGGGGGCGCAGCATCATCATTGGAGTAGCTAAAGCCGGTGCCGAAATCAGTACCCGTCCATTTCAGCTCGTTACCGGCAGAAAATGGGAAGGTTCTGCCTTTGGTGGAGCACGCGGTCGCTCGGATGTGCCACGAATCGTCGATTGGTATATGGATGGCAAAATCAGCATTGATCCGTTGATCACGCATACATTGAAGCTGGAAGAAATCAACGAAGGTTTCAAGTTGATGGAAGCAGGTGAGTCGATTCGTTCAGTAGTCATTTTCTGAGCGAACAGCCATATGACTGTCAAACTGGAAGTTCGAAACCAGCACCGCTGTTTTGAGGGTGTTCAGAGCTATTATCAGCATCATTCAGAGATCATCTGTCTGCCGATGCGCTTTTCGGTGTATGAGCCGCCACAGGCCCAAGAAGCCGGAGGACAGCGGCTCCCGGTACTTTTCTTCCTCGCCGGATTGACCTGTACAGAAGAGACTTTCATGATCAAGGCCGGTGCCCAACGTTACGCTGCTGAACTGGGGTTGATACTGGTCAGCATGGATACCAGTCCACGCAATACAGGTATTCCAGGTGAAGCGGATGATTGGGAGTTTGGATCAGGAGCCGGATTTTATCTCGACGCCACAGAGCCTCCCTGGTCCAAACACTTTCATATGGAAAGCTATGTAACACAAGAACTGCACAACATTATACTGAGCGAATTTCCGGTTGATCCGGAGCGCGTTGGAATTTCAGGACATTCAATGGGAGGACATGGTGCGCTAACCCTGGCACTGCGCCACCCCGGACATTATCAGTCCGTCTCGGCATTTGCGCCGATTGCAGCACCGACTCAATGTCTGTGGGGGCAAAAAGCATTCAGCCGGTACTTGGGAGAATCTCCTGTAAACTGGCGTAAACATGATGCTACTGCACTGATCGAATCAGGCTGTCGATTACCGACTCCCCTGATCGATCAGGGGTTGAATGATCCTTTTCTGAAGGATCAGTTACACCCCGGCTATTTTGAAGCAGCCTGTCAACAAGCCGGACAGTCTGTCATCCTGCGCCGCCATGCCGGATATGATCACAGCTATTTCTTTATCAGTACTTTCATTGAAGATCACCTGCGACATCACTACACCTGGCTAATATCAAATGACCAGTGATTAAAGGGATAGACGTTCGTCCGGTAAAACCGGCCAAAACGATCATTCTGAGTTGATCAGAAATGGCGGCAGATCAGTATGAGAATTGCCGCCATTTCCACAGTAATGGCATTTTCCGGGTAATCAAATTACAACGACGTCCGGTAACGGAAAACCATTGAAGTTACTTGCATAGGAAGTCGTGTAGGCGCCTGCATTGGGAATGAAAATGAAATCATTTTCCTGAATATCCTCAGGCAGCATTTCATCGTGCATGAGGACATCTACAGAATCACAGGTAGGGCCGGCAACCGACCAGGGAATCAAAGAACCGTTACGTTGTGTCAGGACCTCGTAGCGCAGCCCCTCGCTCACTTCGATGATGCCGCCGAATATTCCGGCATCCCAATACATCCAGCGTTTACCGTTACGAGTGGCTGTACCGACCACACGGCATACGAAACAGGCTGAATCAGAGATCAGATAACGTCCGGGTTCAGCCATGACATGAATATCTTCCGGCAAATCGGCAATCGCTTCGTTGATGACTTCGGCAATAACTTCGATAGAAGGAATCGGTTTGACGTGGCGTACCGGATAACCTCCTCCCAGATTCAGCAAACGTGGTTTGAGGCCGGCTTCGCGCATGCTGGCAAACACGGTCTGAGCACGCTCGATCCCTACCCGCCAGTTCTGCGGGTTGCGACACTGAGAACCTACATGAAAAGTAACACCCGCCAGATCCGCTTTCAGCCTGACCGCTTCCTCGATGATCTCGCTCACATCACCCAGATGCGTTCCGAATTTTCCTGCCAGCGGCCAGTCACTCCCGATATTGGGGGTATCGATACGCAAATACAGTTTGGCATCCGGTTTGATACTGACGATCTTGCGCAGCTCCTCGATGCTATCCAGCACGTACCATTCCACACCTTTCGCGGCTGCGTACTCGATATAGGCCCGAGATTTCATCGGGTTGCTGTAAAAGATTTCAGCAGCCGGGACACCCAGACTCATCAAAAGATCGAGCTCGGCGATTGAAGCAATCTCGAAACTTACACCTTCCTCGACCAGTGTTTTCAATACACGTGGGTCAGGATTGGCTTTGGCTGCGTAATGCGGGTGCACACGCGGCATGGCTGTCTTGAATCGTCGGGCTTTGTTGCGAATGATATTGCTGTCGATCAGCAGAAAAGGTTTCTGGTAACCCTGTTTCAACCTGGCTTCCACCAGGGAAAGATCGATGCTGACTTCAGGATGCGTATCGAAAACGATACTGGTTTCTGTTTGTTGTTGTACTGCGGCGAATGATTTTTTCATGAAAGCTTCTCCTGGAAATTGCTACGTTTCGGGGATATGAACTTGAACCCAGTCAGTCTGAATAAACAGGTTTATTTTGCTTCTCATGATGACCTCCTTATGGGCTGCAGAAATTTCTAAAGGGACGCATTATATGCTTGATTTTTCCAGAATCAAGTATTTTTTAAAATTATTTTCATCAAAAGAATCTATTAATAATCATGGCATTAGAATCCAAAAATCAGATATGGTTCTTCGCCTGTCGCGTTAAACGCACAATGACTTTTTAACTGGGAAAAAAAGTCAGATATCGACCTGCTCGATGTGCAATTTTCTTTGCCATCATGACAGGAAAAAATTCAAAAATTTGATACAGACACCTCAATCACAGATCCGTATCTATTCCTCTGCTGTAACCTGATCTATCTGGAAATAGTCGTATGAGAACATCTGGGAACCGTCTAAAACGCTAGCGGCGCAATTAAGATCTGTCATCGATTGGGCCAGATGGATGGCGCTGAGGAAGTCGCCAGCAATCTTGTCATAGCGGGCGACAATGGCACGATCGGCGATCACGCTTGCCGCCGATATATCGGCCAGCAGCGCATTGGTGCCTTCCAGATCGTGGGCTTCCGAGGTGAGATGGAATCTGGTGAGGTTGCCCAGTGCATCGCGACCGTGGCTGGATCTTGGTACTCATCCACCCCGGCTGCGGCGATAGCTTGCGGTACCCTCCTTTTGCCTCAGTGCTGTTTTTCACCGGTCATTTCGGAAGGCGTAGCGACGAGAGGCGATGAGTGAAATCGCAAGCATCGCTCATTTCTTCAATTGATGACAGACCTTAGAGCCCGTTTTTTTTATTCCTTGCTTTCGTCAACTGTCTTTTTGCCTGGAATAATTTTTCTGAACAGTGGAATGCCGAATACTCCTATCAATGCCCCGAGCAGAAGTATGAGGTAGTTTTGCGTGTCACTCTTGGAAAGTGATTTGGTAATTTCCCTGACTACCTTGCTTTTATCTTCCTTATTTTCAGATGCACTTATTTGGGGCAGATCTTCCGTTTCATAAATATCACTGATGTTGTAAGGCGTTAATCCAGGAATGCTGGGAATGTCCTGACCTCCTTTACCGATTACGAGCTGGGCTTTCATTCCTTTTTCCATATGCTGCGCGATATCGCAGTGCACGAGGAGTGTGTCATCTGATCCTGGTACGATTAGTGTGCCGGATACAGTTTTGGGGCCCGTGACTTCCAGATGGAACATTCCGTACTGGTATAGATATTTAGGGAGGCCATGCATCATGAATTGATGGCGAACCTTATCTTCATTGGTAAAGTGAAAAGTAACCTTTGAACAAGGTTTGACATGCCACTGTTGCTGATCAAAGGCAAAGACGGTTCCAGGAAATCTTTCAGCATATTTTCTGCCTGCACGAATAGTGATTTCCACTTCTTCGGAAATGCTTTTGCAGCCACTGGGCAACTTGTCAAGATTCTGACCCATGACCATCGTACCTTCGTGATCCATGATGTGGCTATCATCGATATGATGGTGGTGATGCATATCACCATGATCAGTTGGCCCGCCCGGATGTCCTGCATGTTCGGACGCGTGTTCATGTGATTCAGCATCAACGCTATGATCATCATGGACGTGATCCTGAGTATGTGTTTCCTGGTGCGATGTAGTATTGATGTTGTGATCTTTATGCTCATGTTCTGCCATCGCACCATTGCTGCCATCACCTACATCGTGCCCGCTGTAATCATGTTCGCCCTGTTCGTGCCGGGCATGTTGATCATGCTGTGCATGGTGTTCATATTGAGTATGTTGATCGTGTTCATCGGGTGTGGTTTGTTGTTGCGCTACAGCATCGAAACAGAATGGCAAAGTAGCAGCCAGCAGAAAAACGATCTTGAATCGTGTATCCATTACGCTTTACCTCCCTTTTCGCTTCTGATCCGTGAAATGGCTGCTACAGCACATTGTTTGATATGGTTACGTCCGATAAAAATCACATACAGAAACAACCCGATCAGCAGGCCACCTAAGGCATAGAACAGGGAGTTACGGGTTGCAGCATCGAGATTGATCGTTCTGCCTGCAGCTGAGCCAAAGGTAGCCGCTTCATCCAGGTTCTGCCAGATGGGCACTTTTCTTTCCCAGTATTCCTTAGTGAAAAAATTATCGAGATTAACGCCAAAATGACTTGTATTCGGCAGGCCGTTTTCACCCAGATACGAGGTATATACGATGGAAGTCATGCTGCCCCCTTCAGCCATACCGTTCGTAGTAATTCCTTTTTCACGATGATCATGGACCAGCCAGTCGCCTTCACCATAACTGTGTCTGCCGTCGTTAACAGTTTCCAGCTTCAGATCCAGACGCTGCGCCGGGGCCAGATCAAAGACGTCACGCATGATTTGCGCTATAGGATTATGTTCCACACCGTCGTAATGCGTAATCGTGGCGTGATGCCCATGTGTATGAATCGCGATGGATTCACTGCCACTGTTGAGTAAACGCAATTTGATTTTTTCATCTGGATCAACCACGATAAGCGATTCCCTGAGCGAAAAGGGAAATGACAGTCCGTTGACCGTGAAATAGTCTTCAGTAGCATTATTGATTTGGTAACGTCGGTTCATATCACGTGCAGTCAGACGCGGATCATTGTATTCCTTGATAATGTCACCCAATTCCTTATCCATTGAGTGATAGTGTAAATCGTATTCCCGGTCGAAATTTTCTTTGATTGCAACGGAACGGTACCGGACGTGACCGCCACCGATATTCAATGTTTGCAGCCAGTTATTGGGTCTGTTTTCTTCAACGATGATCATCCCAACCAGACCCATCGACAGGTGGGTGTGTGTCTGCACATGGCAATGGTAGAACATGGTTCCTGGTTCCCGGGCCTGGAATTGATAAATGCGGCGTTCACCCGGCATCAATTCCATTTCGCTGGTATGAGGCACCCCATCGTTACCACTGAGTTCATGATGGAACGGATGATCCACACCATGCAAGTGGATACTGTGCGGGAAGTAATGCGTGTTCTCCAGCACGATTTGTACGATATCTCCCTGTTCAACTCGAATGACCGGTGACGGAAGCCTGATCAGTGGATTGGCTCGTACACTTTCAAAGTTTTCGGTCGACATGCCACTGGTTTTGGGTGCAAAAACCCAAGCGCCCGGTTGTACTCCAGGTGCGATGTCAAAGGTGGGAACCTGCCCAGGAAAATCAGGTGATTTTCCGTTTAATTCCATGATTTCCAACTTGATAACGATACGATCGGGATCGCCATCTCCATCCAGATCATCCGTTTTGATAATGGCATCTGGAGAAAAATGTGTCTGCATGAGTGTATCCATGGAAACATTGTTGGTTCCTTGCACGGCAACGGCAATCCAGGCGGGATTATCCGGGCTGCACCCTGGATCCGCCTCGATTTCTACGCCATCGATAGTCTGTGCATCACGCCAAGCAGGTGGAATTTTAGGGTCACAAGCCGGCTCGGATGTGAGTGCAGCGGGTTCGACCCGGATCGTTTCAGGTAGTTTTGAGGATGCATAGGCACCGCCAGGGCCACACACCAAATAAGTGATTGCTATGATAATGCGAATAAAGTTAGACATATCTCTCTCAATTTACTCTTTGTGGAATTTAACAAAAGAGCGCTCTTGTTTGGATCGTACGGTAAATTTTTTCAGTCCTGCGCAAGTGATGGTGATTTGTAATCAAGACTGTATTCTGAATGACAGATCCTCCGAGCATCTCCAACACGACATTTTCAGGTAATGAAAATTATGCAGAATATTCTCCTTATCCCGGCACTAGCACAACATGCAGGACTTTCGCATCCTCCTGTACCCTTTATGACAGAGCAATAACAGGTTCCATGCGAGCCTGTTTTTCGGATTTTATTTTTTGCGGGATATAAGGTAGATCATTAATTATAAGGTAGATCATTAATCCAGAAGAGGGTTCACTCGTTGTTTAATCCCACGATATGCAGATTATCCTGCATATCGTGGTGATACTTTTTGCCTGAATGAATTATTTGCATCCCTAACAGGTGCAGGATTACTATCCTGAACAGTCAGCTCTACAGAAGAACTGACATCGATACAGATCAACCAGAAGGAGATGATCATGAAGAAAATTGGTGGTGCTACCGTTTTCACTGCAGCCATGCTACTTTTTTCGTTCAACAACGCATTTGCCGGCAGCGAGGGGTTACCGGCCGATCAGGTAATTTCGGCCATTCAGGCAGCTGTTGCCGCAAATCCTGGAAATATCCACGAGGTTGAAGTTGAACAAAAACAAGGAAAACTGATTGTTGAAGTAAAAATCATCGATGCCCAAGGTCAAAAGACCAAAGTAAAGATTGATCCGGAAAAGAATGAAGTAATACATTAACGTTATCCACCGGTAGTTCGGTAAGTCGAACAGAAAATTTCATTCCATCCCGCTTGCCGAACTATCTGCATTACTTCTCTCCTGTAAAAATCCCTCAAATAGAAATGCTTTGTGTCTGTTGATTCATTTGCCTGACAGACATTCGATAATCCTTATTATTTTTTCAGGTGTAATTGAATTGGCGGAAACCTTGTGTAATGGATTTCCTGCTGGCACCATATCGCCTGTTCATCTGGCGCCTGATAATCGGGCGGTGGATCATTATTACTTCGTATGGAAATTTGAATGACATCTGCTTCATCCGTAACAATACAATCACCCAAAATTCCACGTGTCGGCTTTGTTTCACTGGGTTGCCCCAAAGCCACCGTAGACTCCGAACGAATCCTGACCTGCCTGCGAGCTGAGGGCTATCTGATTTCACCCAGCTATGCCGATGCCGATCTGGTCGTCGTCAATACCTGCGGTTTCATTGATAGTGCCGTGGCAGAATCACTGGAAACGATCGGTGAAGCACTGACAGAAAATGGCAAGGTAATCGTGACCGGCTGTCTGGGTGCAAAAGAAGATGTGATTCGGCAGGCACATCCCAGTGTACTGGCGGTGACTGGTCCTCAGGCAACTGAAGAAGTAATGCAAGCCATCCATCATCATCTGCCCAAGCCACACGATCCTTATCTCGATCTGGTACCGCCCCAGGGAATCAAGCTGACGCCGAAACACTATGCCTATCTCAAAATTTCCGAGGGTTGCAATCACCGCTGCACATTCTGCATCATCCCCAGCATGCGCGGTGATCTGGTCAGCCGGCCGGTGGGTGGTGTGTTGCAGGAGGCGCAAAGCCTGGTCGATGCCGGCGTCAGGGAATTACTGATCATTTCCCAGGATACCAGTGCCTACGGGGTGGATATCAAATACCGGACCGGTTTCTGGCAAGGCAGGCCCATCCGCTCTCGCATCACTGAACTGGCCCGTGCACTGGGAGAACTGGGAATCTGGATACGCCTGCATTATGTCTACCCCTATCCACATGTCGATGAGTTGATTCCACTGATGGCGGAAGGCAAGCTCCTGCCTTATCTGGATATTCCTTTTCAGCACGGCAGTGAACGGATACTCAAGCTGATGAAACGGCCTGCCAACAGTGAAAATGTCCTGGCACGCATCCGCCAGTGGCGTGATATCTGTCCGGATATCGCATTACGCAGTACCTTCATCGTCGGTTTTCCAGGCGAAACTGAACAGGAATTCGAAGAATTGCTGGCTTTTCTGGAAGAAGCACAGCTCGATCGGGTGGGTGCATTTGCTTATTCACCAGTCAAAGGCGCAGCTGCCAACGTACTGCCCGATCCTGTTCCTCCTGAAATACAACAGGAACGTCTGGCCAGGTTCATGCAACACCAAGAGGAAATTAGCAAACAACGTCTGGCTGCGAAAAAGGGGCAGCAATTCAGGGTGCTGGTGGATATAGTAGATGAAAACGGGGCAATTGCCAGAAGCTATGCCGATGCGCCAGAAATAGATGGTGTTGTTTACATCGATGATGCCTCAACCCTCAAGCCGGGTGACTGGGCGGATGTGCGCGTTATCGATACCGACATCCACGATTTATGGGCAAAAAAAATCTGAAACCGGAACCGGCTTCAGATTCATCCTGTTACTTGCAGTTACCATAACAAACCAGGGCAACTTCAGGAAAAATCATGTGCGGGCAGACACACAACCCGCACATGAAATCTTCTGTTAAAACATCAGCAATGATGACCTAAGCTTAAGCAAGAGAAGCAAATTGCGTTCCGCTGCGACGGCGAGTGCTGAAGAATACGATACCCAGACCGATGGACAGCAGCAAAAGTGTACCGGGTTCACTGATTTCTTGAGGGGGCTGACCAGGATCTTTTTCACGCCAGGTGATCAGGCGCTGGTTATTCTCTGGATTGGTTGGATTCAGCGTATCAAACTCCCATCTGTCACTTCTATAATCGTCAGAGGTGGGCATTCCTTCCAGCCAGTCATTGGCTGTGTTACGAGCCCCACCAAAACTAGATTCTGCCTTGAAGGTTCCATTACTTAAACTAAATGTTGGTCCCGTTTCAAAGAAAATTTCCCACAAGGACAGCTGAAAAGCTGCGTTATTTTTATCGGAGCCAAGATCACCTGCATAGTTATCAAACAACCAGCTTACTTGGGAAAGCTGTAAAGAAGTCAGTCCGCCTGTACCGGTTGCCGGAACGATGTCATAAGTAACGTTACTATTTGTTACCAGTGTTCTATTGATATCGATGCAGAAAGCCTGCAAGGTACTGTTCCATTCAACCGTACTGGCAGGAGGAGGAGTAACCACATTAAAGTTAAACTGGCCTGCATTGACATTATCGCTATGCCCGGTAATCTTTCCAGCTTCTCCGGTTGTGCCTAAATGTTTGATAGTGATAGGCGCCGCCCAGCTTACTGAAGCAGCCGACAAAGAAACAATCGCAGCAGTTAAAACGGTCGCTTTCCGGATACCCCGGCCAAATTGTTTATTTTTTAAAAATGATTTCATGGTACTTTCCTTTATTAGTGTTATGTGATACTCGGCACCTCCGAGTACCCCCATTCCCTATTGAGCACGAACCATGCCATATAAAAATACAATTTATAAACAACAGGATACAAAATTTCTCTCTATACTGACTTATCGAATGTAAAACAACCTGACAGTTTTACGGCGGGTTGAACCCGTTCTTCAGAAAAAAATCTCAGGGGAAGCTTTTGATTTTGTTTACAACGATTACGACTGGAGATCGCAGTAAAAATGACAACGATGAAGAATCGGATCGAGAACAGCCTGCAATCACTGCAGCCACAGTTTCTGGAGGTGATCAACGAGAGCTATCGACACGCTGTACCGGAGGGATCCGAATCTCATTTCAGGGTGACGATCGTCACGGAAGCATTTAACGACAAGCCGCTGGTGGCGCGTCACCGGCTGGTCAACACCACGTTGACACCAGCAATCATCCGTTCGATTCACGCGCTGGCGCTGCATACACTGACACCCGCGGAGTGGCAGGCTCGCAACGAAACAGCACGCGAATCTCCACCCTGCTTGGGCGGCTCAGTCACAGAAGAACGAGCTGGAGCCAGAAAGAAATGATTTTCTATAAATAAATGTACCGATTGTTTCAGGAAAAACTGGAGAAAGGATCATGCGCAAACTGTTAAATTTTCTGACGAATTTTCTGGCACCTGTTTCTCTGCTGATTTTAGTATCGACGCTGAGTGGTTGTGGTTACAACGCATTGCAATCCACCGATGAGCAAGTCCAGTCGAGCTGGTCAGAGGTACTCAACCAATATCAGCGTCGGGCAGATTTGATTCCAAATCTGGTCAATACGGTAAAAGGCTTTGCTGCTCAGGAAAAAGAAGTGCTGCTGGGCGTAACCGAGGCTCGCTCCAAAGCTGGCAGTATTCAGGTATCACCGGAACTCATCGATGATCCCGAAGCTTTTGCCCAGTTCCGGAATGCCCAGGGCGAGCTGACCGGTGCATTATCGCGACTGCTGGCCATTGCGGAAAACTATCCGCAGCTCAAATCAGATGCAAACTTCCGCGATTTACAGGCACAGCTGGAGGGAACGGAAAACCGCATTGCCGTTGCCCGTAATCGTTACATCAAAGCGGTGCAGGAGTACAACGTGACGGTACGCTCGTTTCCGGGCAATCTTACCGCGATGATGTTCGGATTCAAGGTAAAGCCCAACTTCACGGTAGAGAATGAAAAAGCACTCTCCACTCCACCCGCAGTCGATTTTGGGGCACCTGCCACCGCACAATGATCGATAGATGTTTCCATAAATCATGCGATATTCGATCATGATCCGCTACCTCAATCTACTATTTTTGGTGCTGCTGTTTACCTTAGCCAATCATGCACTGGCCGAAATCGCCATACCACCGCTCAAATCACATGTCACTGATCTGACAGGAACACTCTCCAGTACGGAAATTTCCCGGCTGGAGCAGCAACTGGTCGATTTTGAAACCCAAAAAGGCAGCCAGATTGCCGTATTGATCGTCCCGACCACGCAACCCGAAAACATCGAACAATATTCGATACGGGTAGCCGAGGCATGGAAACTTGGCCGCAAAGGTATCGATGATGGTGTATTGCTGCTGGTTGCCAAGAATGACAGAACTCTGCGTATCGAAACCGGTTACGGACTTGAAGGCGTTCTACCGGATGCGCTTGCCCGACGCATCATCGATGAAATCATCGTACCGGAATTCAGACAAGATCATTTTTTTAGCGGATTACAAGCGGGAATCGAACATATCACCCGCATCATCGAAGGTGAAACCCTGCCGGAATCTAAACCGGCTGGTGGAACGAACCTGGCGGTAGAAAATATCATCCCCTTTCTGTTCATTGCACTGGTATTGGGTAGGACGCTTCAATCCATGTTCGGCAAAATGGCAGGCGCTACAATCACGGGTTCGATCGCAGGTGCACTCACCTGGCTGATTTCATCCTCGATCGCAGTTGCTTTGCTCATTGCCGTTGCGATATTCGTTATCAGCCTGTTTGAACAAACCGGGAGAATCATCCATCGAGGTGGGCCCGGATACAGAAACTGGCCGGGAGGAGGCTTCTCCGGCGGGAGCTTCGGAGGTGGATTTCGCGGAGGTGGAGGTAGTTTCGGTGGCGGCGGTGCCTCGGGAAGATGGTAACTTACAAGACCATGGACTTCATACGCATCCTCCGGCATCTCACTACAAGCCAGTCAGCTATAAAGCGGGCATTTCCACCTGCTACACTGACGGTGATCGAACAGGCCATCGCACATTCTGAAACCTTGCATGGAGGTGAAATCGTCTTTGCGGTGGAGGCTTCACTCGATCTGCCCCTGTTGTTGCAGAACCAGGTCATTCGTGAACGAGCCATCGATGTATTTTCCCTGCTGCGAGTATGGGATACCGAACATAACAATGGTGTATTGATTTATCTGCTGATGGCAGATCATGATGTGGAAATCGTAGCAGATCGGGGCATTCACACCAGGGTCGATCAGGCCGTTTGGGAAATGGCCTGCGATACCATGAAAGCCGCCTTTAGACACGGGCAATTCGAACAAGGCGTGCTTGCCGGCATCGATCAGTCAACCCGGGTTTTGCAGCAATTCTTTCCAGCCGGCACTAATAAAAAGAAAAGTGAACTCCCCGATAGACCGGTAGTATTGTGATCAAGACTCGATCAACCAGATCTGTGAAACTGAAACGACGTAAACCGGCCTCGAAGTAGCTGTTTCATCATCCGGAAAGTTATATACTGCCTATCCTCGTTGCTCCTGCCCATACTGAACAAAGTTCACCGCAATATAAAAAATCACGTGAAGAATCTGCGTAAAAAAACAAACGCTATCGGGTAGTAGTGCTACTGAAAATGATTCACAGGCATATTACAAATTTCAAGGCGGGTCATTCTGGCTACTCGGCAAGAACTCTCTGATTTCCTGAGCGAAGTCGAGCTGCGTGCGTACAAGCAGGCATTGTTCGCTGTGCAGGATGAACATGTCGCACTGGATATCGTGCAGGATTCGATGATGAAGCTGGTCGAAAAATACCCGCATAAACCACTCACCGAGCTGCCCCTTCTGTTTCAGCGAATTCTGCAAAATACCATCCGTGATTTTTACCGGCGGCAGAAATCCCGTTCACTCTGGGTAACGCTGTTCTCATCGTTCATGCCCGATTCGAATGAAAAAGAAACCGGATATTCGGATATTCCCGAATCACTACCGATAGCACAGGATTTTGGTTATAAAAACAATCCCAGTACCGCAGCAGAGCAATCTGAGCTGATCGAGCTGATCAGCAAAGCGCTGGAAACTTTACCGCCACGTCAACGGGAAGCCTTTCTGCTGCGTTATTGGGAGGAGATGGATGTAGCCGAGACAGCAAAAATCATGGATTGCTCAGAGGGAAGCGTAAAGACACATTGTTCCCGTGCCGCACACACACTCGCTGCTCTGCTGGAAAGTAAAGGAGTCAAACGATGAACGAAGAGGAAAAAACGGGAAAGATCATAGCAAAGCTGTTGGATCACAGTCTGAACGACGTTACTCCGGGCACGTTGTACCGTCTGCAGGCAGCACGCAGAGCTGCTCTGGAACATTATCAGCCGGCGGAAAAGATACTTCATGCAGGTGTTGGAATTTCAGTCCAGAGTGGGTATCACTGGCTTTCTGCACATGCCGGCAGAGTATTATTGACAGCAAGTCTGCTGCTTTTTCTCGCAATCCACAGCTATTGGCAAATGAATAACAGGAATAACAGGATCGATGACACCATGCTAACCCCGGTCATTCTTACCAATGATCCGCCAATCGGATCGCAAGAAATCGAGGATACTGCTAGTGACTATGAAGCGGCTGATGAAGTTTCTATTGAAGAAACGGTTTCTCGTACGGAGGCCGATAATAGTGATTACAACGGCGAAGCTGATACATCAGAAACTGAAAGTGACGCTAATGGCACGGCAGATTCCGATGACATCACCCATTCCTTTGATTCCACTGAAATTCAGGATACTGAAAATACAGCTGAAGCTCCCTATACAACTAATTATGATCAGGATTCAGTGACTGAAGCGGACACCAATGTTACCAGTGGTGATCATTTGCAAGACGCTGAAGAAGACACCATTGATTCCTACGATGCGGAAGATACTCAGAATTCAACCACCATGATCGATGAATGACGCATTTCTGCAGTAACCCATCGGGGAAAATGACCGGATTCAATCCGGTCATTTTCTTCAAGCGGCAGTAACAACTGTTTCCGCATTACGTCCAACTATCTTTTTGTGATCAATGCAATCCAACATTAGTGATCTGCCTTACATGATCCCTCCTGATTTTCCGTCATATTGGCAAACACAGATCAGTTCCATACTCAATGAGCATGAGCAAATTCATGCCTGGCTGGAAACCGATCTTGACGGTCAGTTGAATTTTTCATCCGGGTTGGTAGTCATTACCGCACACCGGATTCTCGCCAGAATGGCACACGATGAAAACTGGCAGGTATGGTCTTGTCGGCAGGATATGAAACTGACTTATCAGGATCATGCCGGCATTTGCAGCATTGAATTGTCCGATACCCATACACGCCTTGCCTGCTGGCATTGCACGCTGAGCAGGCATTCGGCGGTGGATCAACTGATTATTCATTTTTCCCGACTGATTGCCGTCCGATCAGATAAGGCTGCGGAGAAACTGGCTGGAAGCAAAGCTGTGGATAATGAATCTGCTTCAGCAGATAATAGCGAAAGCTCCCCTACCAGCGATCAGGAAGCAACTGCTGCTCCACCCTCTACCTGGACGCTGTTCCGACTCTGGCGTTTCGCCAGGCCATACAAATGGCAATTGCTCACTGGTTTCATGCTGATGCTGGGCAGCACTGCAGCCGCACTGGTACCCCCCTACCTGACCATGCCGCTCATGGATAATGTACTGATCCCGTATCAGAACGGTCACCCGATCGATGTCGATCTAGTGATGCTTTATCTGTCCGGTCTACTAGCAGCAGCCGTCTTGGCATGGGTACTGGGCTGGTTACGCACCTATACGCTGGCCAGAGTATCAGAGCGTATCGGCGCAGATCTGCGAACGACGACTTATGAACATTTGCTCAAACTTTCACAAGCTTATTTCGGTGGCAAGCGTACCGGTGATCTGATGGCACGCATCGGCGCGGAAACTGACCGGATCAACCTGTTTCTTTCGCTCAATCTGCTCGATTTTGCCACGGATGTGCTCATGATCACCCTGACCGTCATCATCCTGGTGTTGATCAATCCATGGCTGGCACTCATTACCCTGCTCCCTCTGCCGATCATTGCCTGGTTGATTCATCTGGTTCGCGATCGGTTGCGTGTCGGTTTTGAAAAAACCAACCGTGTTTGGGCTGAAGTCAACAATGTCCTGGCGGATACCTTGCCCGGCATCCGGGTCGTCAAGGCATTTGCACAGGAAGAAAGGGAAATCGAGCGTTTTCGTACAGTCAACCAGCGCAATGTGGAAATCAATGACCGTGTCAATAAAGTCTGGGCACTGTTCACCCCCACGGTAACGTTGCTGACAGAATGCGGTCTGCTGGTCGTCTGGATTTTCGGTATCTGGCAGGTATCACAGGATCACATCACTGTTGGTGTACTTACTGCTTTTCTGGCTTATATCGGTCGCTTTTATCTGCGACTGGATTCGATGAGCCGGATCGTCTCGGCTACACAAAAAGCGGCCGCCGGAACCAAACGGATCTTCGATATTCTCGATCACGTTTCCAGTGTTCCCGAACCGGTGAAACCTGTCCATCTGCCGATGATGAAAGGCCATATCGAGCTGCGTAACGTCAGTTTCCGTTACGGGACACGCCGGGTTATCCAGAATCTTGATTTCACGATCGAGCCCGGTGAGATGATTGGACTGGTCGGGCACAGCGGTTCAGGCAAAAGCACGCTCATCAACCTGATCTGCCGTTTTTATGATGTCACCGATGGTTCCATTCTGATCGATGGTGTCGATATCCGTGCGCTTCCCATCACAGAATATCGGAAACATATTGGGCTGGTACTGCAGGAACCCTTCCTTTTCTTCGGTACCATTGCCGAGAATATCGCCTATGGCAAACCCGGTGCTTCCCGCAAGGAAATCATCGCAGCGGCACGTGCTGCCCATGCTCATGAATTTATTCTGCGCCTGCCTTACGGTTACGATTCCCTGGTGGGAGAACGCGGGCAGGCATTGTCGGGTGGCGAAAGACAGCGTATTTCCATCGCCCGGGCATTGCTGATCGACCCGCGTATCCTGATATTGGATGAAGCCACTTCGTCAGTCGATACCCAAACCGAGCAGGAAATCCAGGGAGCACTCGATAATCTCGTTTCCGGCCGAACGACCATTGCGATCGCCCATCGTCTGTCAACCTTGCAGGAGGCAAGCCGGCTGGTCGTACTGGATCATGGCAGAATCGTGGAAACGGGAAACCATGAAGAACTGATGGCTCGCCAGGGACATTATTATCAGCTTTATCAATCCCAATCGCGCAGCAGTGATGATGAAAACCAACCTGATCCATCCGAAACAATAACGGATCTCCGAGGAAACCGTGTATGAATCTGTCTGACTGCAAATTGAGTCGAAATGCCTTTGGCAGACTGGTCGTCACGACAAAGGATCAGATCCATAAAGGTGTAATGCCTGTGCGCGCATTCCCGATCACGGCCATCAATGAAGGTATCGCACTGGTCGATGGTCATGGCCATGAAGTGGCCTGGGTAGACAACCTGACTGAATTACCTGAAACAGAACGTATCCTGATCGAACAGGAACTCGCCAGCCGTGAATTCATGCCCGAGATAACGTGTATCGACAGCGTTTCGAGTTTTGCCACACCCAGCACCTGGCAGGTACAGACGGATCGGGGAGAAACCTGTTTTATCCTCAAGGGAGAGGAAGATATCCGCCGTCTGTCACTGATTACCCTGCTGATTACTGACAGTTGCGGCATCCATTTTCTGATTCGCGACCGGGCTATGCTGGATCGTCATAGCAACAAACTGCTGGATCGGTTTCTGTAAGGAAGAACTGCGATCGTCCACTCACCACCAGCTTGCAATTCATCCATATGGCCTTCCTGCCGCTGCTATTCAGAAGATCGTAAACAGGCTCCTGGCCAGAAAAATCCGACGGACTGTCAGAATTTAGTTTCCTCATCTGTTAGAGCAGCCTTGATAGCATCTTCGGCGTAGACTGTCCCCATGAGGTTTGCCCACATGAGGTTCGCCTCTGTAAGGTCTGCCTCTCTGAAGTCAGCTCCTATGAGGCATGCCCACCGAAAATCTATTCCTTTAAGGCCAATTTGGAATAAAGGACACCAATGAGCTGACAGGATATGGATTGAACGAAAAAAATCAGTTTCCTGTTTGAAAATAGTATGCAGTGCAGCGATATAAGCAGGCTTTATGATCTTGTCGCTTTCTGAATTTTCTGCCAGCTGTTGTTCCTCTTTGCTCCATTGCCATGAAGACAGCAGGCTGTGATAAATCTCCATGGCGGGGCGCACAAAGCGATTACCATATTCACCTTTTACGTACGGAAGAAGTTGATAAATAGCCGCTATCTGGAGCACGTTCGCTTCGGCTTTATCTGTTTTGCGTTTAGCTGGGTTGTTTGCGTCAGTACTGCCCTGTGTTTCAGTTTGATCCGCAGCTGTTTCTGCTCCTGTTTCATGCGACATAACGGGTGAAAAAGAAGCTGCCCATTCTTCAATTTTGTGAAAGTCCGCCTGGCGGATATTTTCTTTAGCGTGCTGCAAGTCTTTTATTTTGTCGGTATTACGAAAAGCCCAGATGAGTAGCGCAATGGGCGCAGCTGCGAGTGTGGAAATAAACGGGCCGAGCCATTGCAGGGAGCTCAGATTCACTACCCGCTCGAAAAAAATGGATGATCTCGTTCCAGTAGTTGTAGAGGAAGTAACCTTCAATAATACCGATGGCAAAAACTAAAAGAACCCTTCTGTTACCAGAACCAAAATTAAGAATGACAGAAACTGTTTTCCTGGTTCTTCCAACGATAAAAAAGCTGTATAGCAGTAGTAACAAAAAACTCCAGACCACAAACCGCCATAAAAATGAAAAATGATTCACACACCATTGATAGATGTTTTCCGGGATAGCCTGGAGTTCAGGGAACGTGATAGAAGCTGGGAAAGAAAGAACGGACCCAAGAGAAACAAAATAACAAGATCTAGAGTTTATATTTTAAATTGTAGTAGTTCATATTTGATCTGACAGCAGGTCTTGCCAAGAGGTGGGATTACCCGGTTTGATAGAGGTGCGAATCTTTATCAACCGCACGCGAAAGCGTAAAGGAGTAATCTCATGAGCAGTGTTCATCATAAAATCATTAAACACAAGATTGGCTTGCTTAATCTGGCAGCTGAGCTTTGCGATGTATCCCGTGTCTGTAAGGTGATGGGTTTTTCTCGCGATACTTTCTATCGCTATCAGGCAGCTGTGGAAACAGGATGTGTTGAAGTTCTGATAGATGCAAACCGACGTAAGCCCAATATCAAGAACCGTGTAGAAGAAGCGACGGAAGCAGCGATCCTGGCCTTTGCTCTGGAGCAACCGGCTTTTGGTCAGGTTCGTGTTTCCAACGGACTG
>Ga0206106_100251_pt1 | contig 69474 bp, 63 predicted proteins | sample 1B1ome_FD_148677 | JGI IMG/M metagenome (GOLD analysis project Ga0206106, IMG submission 148677) | Enriched microbial communities from leaf-cutter ant dump, University of Wisconsin, Madison, United States - 1B110A | ecosystem: Environmental > Terrestrial > Nest > Insects nest > Nest dump | place...
CCAATTCTTTTACAATTTTTTTCTTTAAGGATTCAGAGAAAATCCTACGTTCCCGAATCGCTATGTTTTGGCTACTTTTACCCATGATAAGTGACTGTTTTTTGTCAACTTATTTTAGGCATGCACATGTTTTGCATTTTTACTTTTTACTTTTGACTTAACGCTACCTTTGTAAGACGTTACAATGAATAAAGAATTTTTCCAGGAATCTGTTGCCCCCACCCTTCCCGATGCGCCGGGAGTGTATAAATATTTCGACAAGAATAAAAAGATTATTTATGTCGGCAAGGCAAAGCATCTGAAAAAACGGATCAGTTCCTATTTTTCAAAATCGCACGACAATCGAAAAACAGATGTGTTGGTCAGCCAGATAACCACGGTGGAATGGGTGATCACGGACAATGAGCATGATGCTTTTCTATTAGAAAATTCTTTGATCAAGCATTTCAAGCCCCGGTTCAACATTACCCTGAAGGATGACAAAACCTATCCTTATGTGGTGATAAAAAACGAAAATTTTCCGAGGGTATTCCTGACCCGGAAAATCATTCGGGACGGTTCGGAATACATCGGCCCTTTTACGGGTGTATGGCGTGTGCGCGAATTGCTGTCCTTAATCAGGGATAACATTCCACTGCGCACCTGCGGACTCAACCTCAGTCCGGAAAATATCCGCAAAGGGAAATTTAAAGTTTGCTTAGAATATCATCTTGGCAATTGCAAAGGCCCCTGTGAAGGTTTGCAGTCGGAAAGTGAATATGCGGAAAGTATTCAGCAGGTACGGCATTTGCTGAAAGGAAATCTATCCTCCACCATTCAGACTTTAAAAGAAAGCATGAAAAAACATGCGGAGGATTTGGAATTTGAAAAAGCACAACAAATCAAGCATAAGATAGAAGCCCTGCAGCAATACAACAGCCGCTCGGCAGTAGTGAGCACCCGGCTGGGCAATATTGATGCGGCCAGCATTATCATGGATGACCAGGAAGCGCATGTCAATTACCTGATCGTGTCAGATGGGCTTGTGTTGCATAGTAAAAGTATCACGATTGAACGAAAATTAGATGAAGAAGCAGCGGACATTCTGGCTTATGCCGTTGCATTTCTGCGTCCGAAATTTCAATCTGCTGCAAAAGAGTTAATCAGCCCTTTTACCATTCAGACTGAAGAAAAAGACTTAAAGATCATCATACCGAAATCGGGAGAAAAAAAGGGGCTGTTGGATTTGAGTTTTAAGAATGCTGCATACCACCGTGAAGAGCAGGACAAGAAAAAACGACTACTACTCAAAGGCCGTACAGAGACACAGCGCATGGAAGTGCTGGAGCAAATCCAGGATGATCTGCAGCTTGGTGAGCTTCCGGTGCATATAGAGTGTTTCGATAATTCCAATTTTCAGGGAAGCTACCCCGTAGCGGCAATGGTATGTTTCAAAGATGGCAATCCTTCAAAAAAAGATTACCGGCATTTTCACATAAAAACTGTAGAAGGCATCAATGATTTTGCTTCGATGGCTGAAATAGTATATCGCAGGTATAAAAGACTGCTGGAGGAAAATAAACCGCTGCCGCAATTAGTAATTATTGACGGGGGAAAAGGCCAGTTGAGCGCAGCCATGAGCAGTATAGAACGATTAGGCTTAACCGGGAGAATGACGCTTGTTGGCCTGGCCAAAAGGGAGGAAAGCCTGTTTTTTCCCGGCGATAAAAACCCGGTACAGCTTCCCTACAATGGATCCTCTATGCTGCTGATCAGAAGGATTCGAGATGAAGTGCACCGTTTTGGCATCACCTTTCACCGGGATACGCGCAGCAAAGGTGTATTTAAAAACGAGCTGGAAAGCATTCCCGGTATCGGCAGCAAAACGGCACAAACTTTACTGCAGACTTTCCGTTCCGTAAATAATGTTAAAAAGCAAAGCCAGAAGGTATTGGCCAGTGTCATTGATCAATCAAAAGCAAAAATCGTTTTTGATTATTTTCATGATCAGAATAATCCGTAATCTTTCCACATAGTATTCAATCGGACACCGGCATATACCGCAAACGTTTTTTCCTGCATAAAAAACGCTATGTCCGTTTGGTAATTACGATAGCTTCCGCCCAAATCAAAAGACAAACCCGGCCGTAATTCATACGAAGCCCGGAGATCCAGCAACACACATTGTGCAGGCAAGCCGTTAATGATATGCACTCCGTAACGAGCCGGTGTGTTTCGGTAATTTTTTAAAATATCATTACCTAAATTCAATCCGCCGGTATCCACACCATGTTGGTAATATGCTGCACGGAAATCAAGCAGCAACCGCGGAATCGGCTGATACCGTATATTCCCGGCAAACTCTCTGAATCCGGCGCCTAAAGGATGTGCAATCGGCAGGTTGTTATTGGAGTAATTAGCTTCACTGAAATGCTGATATGTATAGGGTCGCACGATATTCAGCTCGCCCTGTATGTCCAGATTATCTAACTTAAAGGCATTGAAATATTTGAACCCAAGCTGCGCTCCCCATTTATTGTTCATGTAACCTTTATTGCCAAAAAATTCTTTAGCCGTAAATTCATTCAGCAAAAACTGGCCATACAGTTGAAGAGCATTCCAGGTAAGCGCCTTGGCATTGATGCCGATTGCCACCTTATCGGGACTTCCCATTCCACGTTCTATAGCACGGTAAAAGATTATAGGATTCACATAGCCGAACTCGAAATGTCCGTCACGGGAAAAAGTTACCGTTTCAAACAAACCTATATTCAACCAACGCGTAATATTCATGCTCAGGTGATGCATGCTGAGGTATTTATATTTTCCTGCCCGCATACCCGGATCAGAGGGAAACTGCGGCTGTGCCAGCATATACAGATTCTGATAGTTCAGTTTCCATATTTTGGTATTCAGTCGGATAAAGGGCATGGGCGCCGAAAAATCGGAAATAAACAAACTGCGCATACCATCGCCGATAAAATGCCGGTCGTAGCCCATTGTCAGGTTCACACGATCTTTGATCAGGCTGAAATCAGCATAACCGCTCAGGGTCAAATATTGATAAGCATTGCCTGTCTTACGATAGGCTACAGCGCCGGGCATAGATTGATGTTGATCTATATAACGGGCATAAAATGCCGGAGGCTGCTCATAATTATGGGCAACCTGAAAAGCAAGACCGGCAACATTACCCGCTTTGGCTCGCAATGACAGCCCCTGTGTGCTGCGGAACAAGGCATCTGAACTGCCGTTATCCTGCTGCCATGCGCCTTCTGCTGACAATACCGGATTAATTGCAAGAAAAAATCCGGGCTGATTGATTTGAATAAAATCGGCCTGTTTATAAAAAATATTGCTCCAGCCATTCCCGACAGTTTTTGTACCTGAAGGCCTGCCTTCTAACCATTCGCTGCTCAGGTTCATTGCCCTGTTGATATTATAATTGTCGGTATTGCTCAGGTTACGATTGTAGAAATTGCTTTTTTCGCTAAAAAGATACTGCACCATATCCTTCCGATCCAAAGGCTGGCCCGAGAGAAAAAGCAAATCTGAAAAGCTGCCGGACAATGTTTCCAAACGATCCAGCAATTTTTTTTCTTCACTGCCTGAAGGCAAATAGGTAGCCTGTCCGTAACCTGTAATCGTCACTAAAGCACACAGGAGTGTCAATATTTTTCGCATATAGTAATCGCGGAGCAAATGAAGCTGCAAAGTACAAAATTTTGAAATGCCCCCCAACAGCGCTGACAATAAAACGGGCTGTACCTGGAACGTACAACCCGTCTGTCAATAAGCAATATGGAATTTAATGAAAATTACAGTCCATCGCCCGCATCATCATACGGGAAGCCATAATAATACATGCCACTTTTTCCCGGATACATGCCACCGATCTCAATGCGTTCGCCGGAAGCCTGAAGCAAAGCATCCTGTAGGTCGCTTACCTTATTGATATCATTTCCATTCAGGCGGCTGATTACAAATCCCGGGCGAATCGGTGTGTTACGGGCAAGAATACCGTTGCCGGTTGCCGTTACCATAGCGCCGCTGATCTTATATTTTCCACTTTCAGAAGCGCTCAGATTCCGGAAGGTGGCTCCCATGAGCTGTAAAGTTCCTTTAGCATCAACCGCTGCTATACCCCCGGGTGCTGCTTTCAATTCCACTATGGCATCCCGCACCTTACCTACCCTGGAATAGCTGATGGTTACTTTATCTCCGGGATGAAAGCGCGCTAATTGTTCCATTAAAGCAGGCGTACTGTTTACGTTCATCCCATTGATAGCGGTTATAAAATCGCCTTTGCGAATGCCTGCTTTTTCCGCACCACCCTTTTCCGTAACTTCATTGACATAGACGCCTGTAGTATTATTAAAATCTTCTTCGCTGATACCTAATTTGCTTGCGGCCGTTTTATCCAGCTCATTCAGATTCAGCAGTTGTACGCCAATAAAGCCTCTTTTTACATCTCCGAATTTTATCAGATCATTCACCACTTTCTGTACTAAGTTGGAAGGTATGGCATACGAGTAGCCGGCATAGGATCCTGTCGGGGAGGCAATAGCTGCGTTAATACCGATCAGTTGCCCGTTCGTATTGACCAAAGCCCCGCCGCTGTTGCCCGGATTTACTGCGGCATCCGTCTGAATGAATGATTCCACAGCACTGTTATTATTTCGGTTAATACCAATGGAACGGGATTTGGCGCTAACGATGCCCGCCGTTACCGTTGCATCAAGATTCAGCGGATATCCTACAGCCAGCACCCATTGTCCCAATTGTACCTGATCGGAATTCCCTACGGTCATATAAGGTAAATCCTTGCCGTCAATCTTCAATACAGCAAGATCCGTGGAGGGGTCGGTACCGATTACTTTAGCTATTTGCTGGTTACGGGTATTAAAGGTTACCTGCACCTCATCTGCACCTGCCACTACGTGATTATTGGTTACAATATAACCGTCCGACGATACAATAACCCCGGAGCCGGAGCCCATTTGTCCGGGTATATTATAGCGGCGCGGACCAAAAAACTGGCTCCAGGGATCGTAAGGGTCATTGGCAATAACCGTTTTGCCCTGTGTAAGGGTTTTGATATGCACTACAGATTTTACCGCCGATTCTGCGGCTGGCGCAAAATCAACGGGCTGTGTACCGGCCATGCTGCTGTTAGCCACATACTGCACCTGAGGTTTACCGTTTGTAAAGGAAAAAACCGGTTTTTCTGTAAAGTAATTAAAGCCCAGAAGTGTAAGTACCGAAGTAACTACAGCCGTAAGTACTACGGGAAGGATGTTTTTTTTCATAGTTAATCTTAAACGTTTTTATGTTTAGCAATAAAAAAATTAAACGTAAATTTTTAACCATAAATTTCTGTGTAGAATGTGGCTTTGAAAAATTTTTTAAATTGAGAAACAAATTTCCGAACTATTGGAATATTATACAGTTAAGGGATTGTTGTTTTAATATTCTTTAAAATTAAAGTCCCGAGAGAAACTGCATGGTATCCACGCCATCCGCATAATCTTTCAGAGACGGCTGCTGGCTGCTTCCCGGCGCAACAAGACCCTCTCCCCTACCTACTATACACTGATAACGATCATCAGAACGCAGGGTATTAATCAGTTTGTCCCGATCCGAATAATATTGATAATGTAACATACTTATAGCCGCAAAAGGCTGATCCTGCTCCCGCAGTAAAAACACTTCATTGCTGAGGTAAGTTTGATTATTGAGCAATAATAACGCTAACTGGTAGTCGTAATTGTTTTTGTATTTATGATGCATTAAATGCGTATCGTATCGCTTCAATGCCAGCAGCAGGTTAGTAAAATCATAGGCTTCCGGAACGAATATCTGGGTTACATTCCGGCAACCCAAACCATAAAAATTACCAATATCATCTGCAAGTTGTTCCAGCACTTCCTGCGACTCTCCGCCATCCAGAATGGCTGCTGAAGTGCGGTTTTTACGGATAATGTGGGGATATTTCCGGAAATAATAATCGAAATACCGGGCAGAGTTATTGCTTCCGGTAGCTATATAGGCATCACAGCCTTTAAGCATTTCCGCCAACTGTACCTGATCGCCTGCTGCGTGATTCCATTCCAGGAGCTTGGCAAGAATAAACTGCCAGAGCACGGTATCTTTTGAAGAAAGCTTAATTTTCATTGGGAAACCGGCCAGCCATACACATAAAAAATCATGAAAGCCTACTAAGGGTATATTGCCGGCCATCACGATACCGACCACAGGCTTATCCTCCCTTTCATCCGTATTATCCAGGAAAGGATACTGTTTTATCCAGCTTTGCAGTTTGTCTTCCTGCAAAAATGCTTCGGCAATATTGGTAGCTGCCTGTTGAATGTGGTGCTCGTCAAACCAGGAATTATGGAGGTAAGCCTGATGCCGTGCCGCCTGCCAGTCGGGATGGTCATTCGAGATATAAGCACCTAAGCACATCAATAGATTTATTCTATCCTTCAATTTCAGCATAAAATGAGACGGATTATTTAACTGCGAAGTTGTAATTTTGCTTTCGTTTAAACAAATCGCTTCTGCGAAGCTTATTCAACCCAACGAAACTGATCAGTAATGGCTATTAAAATAACAGAAGAATGTATTAATTGTGGCGCCTGCGAACCGGAATGTCCCAATAATGCCATATATGAAGGCGGAGTAGAATGGAAGATAGCAGACGGCACCAATGTGAAAGGGGGTTATGTGCTGATGGATGGCAGCGCTACCGATTCGGCAACACCGCATGATCCCATAGCAATTGATATTTATTATATAGTTCCCGACAAATGTACCGAATGTCAGGGCTTTCATGAAGAGCCCCAATGCGCTGCCGTATGCCCGGTGGACTGCTGCGTTCCCGATGAGCTATACCAGGAAACGGTAGATGAGCTACTGGCGAAAAAAGAAAAGCTGCATTTGTAGTAAGATAGGCTATTGCGCTATTTATTCTTTCCATTAAAGTTGATTTTTCAAGCAGATGAAGTCGGGGATATGACTAATGTTTTGTCATATCTTCTGCCCGGCTAAGATTGATCTTCACCAATATTCCTTACATTTCTCATCCGCATGTTTTATTAAAAAAAATTGTTTGCCACGTATAAAAAATCTTACTTTACACGTAAAATTCATTCAGATAAATGAATGCAAAACTGACATTGAGCTTAAAGAGGCAGATCATTGATAGCGCCAAAGATTATGCGAAAAGTCGCAAAGTGAGCTTATCGCAGCTTATTGAAAATTATTTAAATACCCTGATCAAAAAAGAAGAAAAAAACATCAGAGCGAGTCCACTTGTTGAAAGCTTAACAGGTATTATTCCTTCTGATGAAGGCAATGAATACAGAGAAGATTATTATGATTATTTAAATAAAAAATACTCATAATGGACAAGCTTTTTGTTGATATGAGCATAGTGATGGATCTTTTGTAGAAACAAACGGGCAGAATTTTTTGAAGAAGCCCAGGAATTATTCACGCTTGCAGACAAAAAGAAAGTAAAGCTGTTTACCTCATCACTAACAATAGCTAATATTCATTTTCTCCTTTCAAAAACTCCTCTCCCACAGAAGCCCGAAAGATATTGGCTAAATTCAAAGTTTTAGTAGAAGTACTGGCTTTGGATGATAAAATAATTGACTTGGCTTTAGCGTCAGACAGGAGAGATTTTGAAGACGCTATTCAATTATACACGGCAATCGAAAACAATACCGATATCATCATTACAAGAAACAAAAAAGATTTTAAAAAGCAGCACATGCCGGTATTAACAGCAAAAGAATATCTAAACTGCGGATAAAAAGTAATGGTGCAGATACGGCATCAGAGGGCTACCACCCTACGCCAACAACATTGAATATCGTTTTAACCCTGGCTACAGGGTTTATTTCCGGGCTTATTTTGGCATAAGGCGAACGAGCAAATGATAACAAATTCTGATGGCAAAATGCAGCAACGCTTTTCTGTCTTTTCCGTAATTTTGGATTTTAAATTTTATGGCAGCATCATTAAATATAAACGACATTCTTGCCCGGATAAAACAACTTGACAAGGAAGATCAGTTAACACTTCTTCAAAGGATGGTTTATTTACTGAAGAAAAAAAAGGAAAAGAAAACCACACCAACCCGCCTGACCCTGCTTTCGGGTATGGGGAGCGAAACCTGGAAGAATACAGATGAAATCAACCAGTACATTGATGAAGAACGACAATGGTAACCGGGGATTTTATTTCTACAATTTTCCCAACACTGCCACTTTAATTATTTTCTCAAGGGACACATAGCGCCGGGTACATTTCAAATTCGCACCCATATACTCCTTCTTATCATTCCGTAGGAATCTAAAGGACGTGTATAGGTGCTTTCAGCATGACAGTGGGGATTGTAGGGATGTTCTGTTAGCGAAAAAATGGAATGCCTCCATAATGCCTGTTGCTAACAATTTTTTCATTTCCACACGAAATGAAAAAATAGCGTATTGGCGCTGCACTCCAATTCCGGAATATTACTAAGTTCCAATACAGCCTGTTTCAAATAATTTTAAAAAAAAATCAGAAAAAATTTTGCGCAACCAAATATTTGCGTATATATTTGCAAACGAATATTTGCATAATGAAACCAAGACGAGATATATTTCAGGCGATAGCCGATCCGACAAGACGAGCCATAATCACGCTTATCGCATTACAGGCCATGACACCCAATGCCATAGCAGCACATTTTGACACCACCCGGCAGGCGGTTTCCAAACATTTACAAATTTTGACGGAATGCGATTTGGTAATACAACAACAACAAGGCAGGGAAATTTATTATTCACTTGAAATTGATAAGATGAAGGAAATAGACAAATGGCTGGAACAGTTCCGTAAAATTTGGGAAACAAGATTTAGTCAGTTAGATAACTTATTAGCAACAATCAAAAACAAGAAAACATGAACACAACACAAATCACAGTAGCAACAAGCATTTCGGCTGACGTGAAAAAAGTTTGGGATTATTACACCATGCCCGAACACATTACTAAATGGAATTTCGCAAGCGACGACTGGCATTGCCCAAATGTAACCAATGACCTGCGGGCAGGCGGGAAATACAGCGCACGAATGGAAGCCAAAGACGGAAGTTTTGGTTTTGATTTCAAGGTGGTGTATGATGAAGTTATTCCGCAACAAAAAATTGTTTACACAATGGAAGATGGCAGAAAAGCAAGCATTGCCTTTGAAAGTGTTGGAGACGCTACAACAATAACTGTTGTTTTTGATGCCGAAAAGATAAACCCTCCGGAGATGCAACAAGGCGGTTGGCAAGCAATTTTGAATAATTTCAAAAAATATACAGAACAATGAAACCGGCATTATTATTCGACTTTATCGTAGATAAAGAAAACAACACCATTCTCATAACGCGTGAGTTTAACGCCAACCTTGAATTAGTCTGGCAAGCGTGGACAACAGTAGAACTACTTGACCAATGGTGGGCTCCGAAACCGTATCACATTGAAACAAAAAAGCTGGATTTAAGAGTGGATGGAATGTGGCTCTATGCAATGGTGAGTCCTCAGGGTGATAAAATGTGGTGCAAAGCGGATTACAAAGCTATCGAAGCAAACAAATTACTGTCCTGGTTAGATGCTTTTTGTGATGAAAAAGGAATTGAAAACACCGTTAAACCACGTTCTCTATGGACAAATAATTTTACCGAAACCAACGGCATCACCACAGTAAATATCACCTTAAAGCACGACAAATCAGAAGACATCGAACAGTTGATGGAGATGGGCTTTAAAGAAGGACTTACAATGGCTCTTGAAAATCTCGACCAATATCTCGAAGCGCAATTTAAACTTCGTAAGCAGAACAAAACAAGTAATGCGGCAAGAGTTTGTACCTACCTGAATTTTGACGGGAAAACAGAAGAAGCATTTTTATTTTACAAGTCGGTTTTCAAAACAGAATTTTCAGGAAAAGGAATTGAGCGTTTTGAAGACATTCCTGCAAGTACGGCAAACTGGCCACCTGTTGCCGATAGCGTAAAGAAAATGGTCTTACACGTGGAGTTGCCAATAACAGGCGGTCATATTTTAATGGGAACAGATGCACCCAAAGAGATGGGCTTTACACTTGCGAAAGGAAACAATATGCACATCTGCATTGAACCCGAAACAAGAGAAGAAGCAGACAGGTTGTTTAATGAACTTTCAGCAGATGGCAATGTTACCATGCCTATGGCGGATATGTTTTTCGGAGCATACTTCGGAGAATTTTCTGACAAGTACGGAATTAACTGGATGATAAATTTCCAGGGCAAATAAGTAAAAAAATGAGAAAAGTAATCTTGGATTTAGCCGTAACCTTAGACGGATTTATCGAGGGTGCAAACGGAGAAATTGACTGGTGCATTATGGACGATGATATGAACTTTGATGGTTTTCTGTCAACCATTGATACCATATTCTACGGCAGAGTGAGCTACGATACATGGGGTAATTTTCTGCCTGATAAAAATGCAACAGGAAGCGAAAGGAAGTTCTGGCAAAATATTCACTCAAAGAAAAAATATGTTTTTTCAAGTCAAAACAGAACGGACGAAAGCGCCACCTTTATAACTACAGATATTGCTGAAAATGTTGCAAAAATTAAAAGACAAGACGGCAAAGACATTTGGCTCTACGGTGGTGCAGGTCTTATCAAAACATTCATTCAATCCGGGCTTATTGATGTTTACAACATATCGGTACATCCGATGGCTTTGGGAAGTGGAAAGCCCTTATTCGAAGATTTAAAAAAACGCTTAGCGCTGAAACTCATTAAAACCAATGTTTTTAAATCGGGTGTAGTACAACTTATTTACCAACCTCAATAACATAAAAATGAACAGCAATCTATTATTTGACTTCACCGTCAACAAAGAAAACAAGACCATTTATATCAAACGGGAATTTGATGCTTCACTTGATTTGGTCTGGGACACTTTTACCCTGCCCGAATTACTCGACCAATGGGTGGCGCCTGCACCCTATACCGCCAGGACAAAGTACATGAACTTTGAAGAAGGCGGTAAAAGATTTTATGCTATGGTAAGCCCTGAAGGGCAGGAAAGCTGGGCGCTTCAGCAATTCACTGCCATCAGCCCGAAAACCCGTTTCAAGATGCATAATGCTTTTGCAGACCAGGATGAAAACCCGGAATTGCCGGGATCGGAATGGGATTATCATTTCAGTGAACAAAACGGCATAACAACGGTGAGCATTACCATTTATAATGAATCTTTCGAACGCATGGAACGGCTGTTAGAAGGCTTTAAGCTTGGATTCACCGCAACATTGGAAAATTTAGAAAACCTGTTGGCTACCTTTAAAAAATAAAACGACGTGAAAGCGGAAGAACAGATCAAAGCATATATCAACAGCCAGCCGGAGCCTAAACAAAAGGATATGGAAACCCTGCACCGGCTCATCCTTAAAATATTACCGAAAGGTAAATTATGGTTTTTAGACGGGAAAGACGATTCCGACAAAATCGTCACAAATCCTAATATCGGGTATGGTACACAAACCATGCATTATGCTGATGGTACCGACAGGGCTTTTTATCAAATCGGGATCAGTGCAAATACTACCGGAATTTCGGTTTATATCATGGGGTTGTCCGATAAAAAATATTTAGCCGAAACTTTCGGAAAAACAATAGGCAAGGCAAAGGTTACCGGCTACTGCATCAAATTCAAAGCGCTGAAAGATATACAGCTTAACATCCTTGAGGAAGCGATACGATACGGAATAGAACAAACAAATTGACACAATATGAAAAATAACATCAACACCGGAAGCAACAGCTATTGCGCCTTTTTGCGCGGCGTAAACGTAAAGGGCACAAATATGAAAATGGCGGAGGTATGTGCCGTATTTGAACAGGCAGGCATGGATAAAGTATCCGCTGTTTTGGCTTCAGGAAATATCCTGTTTTCATCCGGGAGCAATAAGGCAGCTTCAAAGCCGCTGTTAGAAAAAGCGCTATCGGAACATTTTTCTTATGAAGCCTTTCTTTTTATAAAAGATAAAAATGAGGTGGAAATTATTTTCAACAATAATCCTTTTACCACAAATGCGGACTTTCACATCTATGGTTTTGCGGGAATTGAAGGAATTGAAAAAATACTCATGGCGGAATTTGATAAGTCAGGGAAAGCAGAAGGCGAAGCAGGAAAAACAGTAGCCGGAAATTTCTACTGGAAAGTGCCCAAAGGCAGTACGCTTGAGTCTGAATTTGGAAAAATATTAGGCAGAAAAAATCTTAAAAATGCATTCACTTCCCGCAACCTGAACACGTTTGAAAAGGTTTTGAAAAAGATGTAACGTTAAGTCAAAATGCAAAATCAAAAAGTCAAAAAATGATCAAACAAAAAAATCTTAGTGTCTTAGTGCCTTCGTGGCAATAACAGAAAAACAGAAAAAAATGAACAGCAATCTCTTATTCGACTTTATAGTAAATAAAGAAAACAATACCGTAAACGTACAACGCGAATTTGCCGCAAACCTTGATTTGGTTTGGGCGGCATGGACCAACCCGGAAATTCTTGACCAATGGTGGGCGCCCAAGCCTTATAAAAACAAAACCAAATCAATGGATTTTCGTGAGGGCGGAACGTGGTTGTATTGTATGATTAGCCCACAAGACGAAATACATTGGTGTAAAGCGGACTACGGAAAAATAGAGCATCGCAAAAGTTACACCTACACCGATAACTTTTGTGATGAAAATGGAAATGTAAGCGAAAAATTCCCCGATTCATTTTGGACAAATGTGTTTCATGAAAAAGAAGGAACATGTACTGTAAGCATTACCATTCAATATGAAAGCCTGGAAGCATTTGAAAAAATAATTGAGTTTGGTTTTAAAGAAGGCTTTACCATGGCTATGCAAAACCTTGATCAATATTTTGAAGACAATTCAAATCTCATCAGCGAAATGGTGTAAGTTCACAACAATGACAACATTCACCATATCCAAAGACGGCACCAAAATCGCTTATTCCCAAACAGGAACAGGCGAACCTTTAGTCCTGGTTGACGGAGCTTTTTGTCACGGGAAATTTGGTGCAAACAAAAAATTACCACAGCATCTGTCGCAGCACTTCACGGTCTATTCTTACGACCGCAGGGGAAAAGGAGAAAGTGGTAACACCTTGCCTTATTCCGTAGAAAAAGAATACGAAGATTTGCAGGCAGTCATTCATGAAGCAGGCGGAAACGCTTATGTATATGGCATCTCATCAGGTGCAGCCCTGGTATTAGAAGCAGCCAATCATGGCGTCATCATCAAAAAGATGGCATTGTATGAAGCCCCTTTTATCACAGACAACAGCAGAAAGCCGCTTCCCGAAAACTACTTTGACACTATTACCAACATGGTTGAGCAGGGCAACAATGGAAAAGCCCTTGAACATTTCTTCAAAACAGGCATTGAAGTACCTGCTTTCGGTGTGCTGATGATGAAACTCATGCCCGCCTGGAACCAGATGAAAAAGCTGGCACCCACCCTGATTTACGATAATAAAATCTTAGGAGATACCGGTTCCGGGAAATCTTTCGGTAAAGGCAAATGGAAAAATGTCACTCAACCTGCTCTGATACTGTCCGGCAGTAAAAGTGCCGCATGGTCGCAAAGCAGTATGCAACACCTGGCAACCGTTTTACGTAATGCCACATACCGAAGCCTGACGGGCCAAACGCATATTGTTAATCCGAAAATTCTGGCACAGGAACTCATTGATTTTTTTAAATCATAAATTCAAAATAAAATGACTATACAATACACAACCACCATAGTTCAAACAGGAAACAACACCGGCATTCCTGTACCTGAAACCATTCTGGAACAACTGAACGGCGGCAAAAAACCATTAGTAAAAGTTACGCTCAACGGTTATACCTACCGAAGTGCAGTAGGCAAAATGGGTGATAAGTTTATGATAAGCCTCAGCGCTGAAAACAGAAAAAACGCCCAGGTAAAAAGCGGCAATAAATTGGAGATTAGTGTCGCATTGGATACCGAACCAAGAACCGTATCCCTGCCTGCCGAGCTGCAAAAAGCATTGGATAAAAACAAAACAGCCCAGGCGGCATTTGAAAAACTGGCACCAAGCAGAAAAAAGGCAATAGCCCTTTCTGTAGCGGAAGCAAAGACGGAGGAAACCAGGACAAGAAGAATTGAGAAAGCTATTATTGAGCTCAGCAAGTAGTCGTGTAATCACACAAATTAAATAAAGATTGACGAATTACCGCTTGCTGACCACTTTTACCGCCAGCATGTCCTTTTCTTCATGCATCAATGCTGTAGCTCTTAAACTGTACTTTTCTACAGAGTCCACTATTTCGTCTTCGATATATATGACACCTATTAAGTATAAGGCATTAGAAAGAAGCGTATCTAAATGATGGGTTTCTACCGCGTACAGGTATTTGCAAAGCCATTTCAGCGCAGCAGGCCTGTCCCGTATATGATAGTAACAGGTCGCAATATCTTTCTGAGCGGTTGCCGTTGCTTCCGGATTTTTTGGGGGTTCAGCTATTTGAAGTGCCTGAAGAAATATTTTCTGTGCCTCTGTATAATTATGCTGTTCGAATAATTCTCGGGCTTGCAATAAAGTTGTTTCAACCGGTTGGGCATAAGCATTTATTGTGCCGGCTATAAACAGGCATAAGCAATAAAATATAGCACCCACATACTAAATTACACTAAAAAATAGAAATTATGGAACAGAAATCCTTAAATATTTGCAGGCTGTTACTCATATTTTTTAAAGATTTGCAAATATATATTAATAATATATTCTAAGCTCATTAAAAATGGCTATGTTTACAACATGAAAGAGTTTGCTTCATACATTAGCATCAATCCGGAAGTACGTTTCGGCAAGCCGTGCATCAAAGGAACCCGTATTGCTGTTGTAGATATTTTGCAATGGCTCGCTTCGGGAATGTCGGCTGAGGAAATTTTGGAAGACTACCCTACTCTTTCAAAAGAACATATTATGGCAGCGCTGGCTTTTGCTGCCAACAGGGAGTCTATCCTCAAAATCATTGCAGCATAATAATGAAACTACTATTGGATGCCAATGTTTCCTGGCGCTTAGTAACACCACTGCAACAACATTTTGAAAATTGTGCTCATGTTGATGCTATCGGATTAACAATTCCACCAAAGGATGCTGATATATGGAATTATGCCTTAGCAAATAATCTCATTATTGTTACCAACGATGAAGATTTCTTAAATCTTGCAAACGTGAAAGGCTTTCCTCCAAAAGTTGTCCTTTTAAGAACAGGCAATCAAAGCAACAGATATATTGAAACATTACTGCTGGACCATATCCCGGATATAGAAACCCTAAGTAAATCTGCTGAATATGGGGTGTTAGAGTTGTATTAGCTTTTAAGGTTTTCCTTTTCAGCAAAACAACATCACTTGATTTTTTTCTACACAAACTAATATACTGTAGAACATAGCAGGCGAAATAATTTTCCCCAAAAAAACTATTTCCTGATACCTTCCCTACTCTTTCGCAAAGGCGGCCAGCCGATCCATTGATGAAAGCTGTACGCCAATGCTCCGCCAATAATCGTTCCCAATACGGCGCCGCCTAATACATCGCCGGGATAATGCACGCCTACATATACCTGTGCATAGCAAATAACTGCAGCCCAAAGCCAGAACAGCCAGACTCCGCGCCGGAACAGGCTTTTCATCGTACAATAAAAATACGTGGCCATGGCAAAATGATTGACAGCATGAGAAGACGTAAAACTACCGTTACCCGGGCAATAATGCAGCAGTTCACGCGCATAAGGCTCCAGCGATGGTTCGTTACAGGGGCGCATACGGCCTACCCATTCCTTAATAAAATGACTGCTGATGATATCACCAAGAGCAGGCGCCAAAGCTGCCATAATGATCCAGGGCCAGGCTTTCCAGCCGAATTTGTATAACACAAACAGCAGCAGCAGAACATAGAGTAGAATCCAGGTTTCAGGGGTACGCAATATGGGCAGCAAGGCATCCGCCCAGGGATGAATCCAGGTAGCATTGATCTTGATATAAAGCGCCGCATCCCACTTATTCAGTGTATGCAACAGGCCGGAAATTCCCATCAGTTTTTGCTTTTATTAAAAATACCGGTACAATAAAAAAGGATTTATTCAGCAGCATGGCCTTCCTGCATATCCGTTTCCGCAGCGCCTTCGCTCCCTGCTTTTTTCACTTCACCTTTTTGTATAGACAAAATACCCTGGGTGGCAAGTTCACGCAAACGCCATTGTAAAAACCATTCGTTGGCCGGTATCTTTTGTTTTTGCAGCGCCGTTTGAATAATACGATTCGACTTTTGTGCAGTAGGATTACATAAGGCTACAAGTGCATGATCATAAAAATCAACACCCTCAGCTTTCAGCTTTTTACCACCCTGGAAAGTACGGATACCGGCATTTTCCTCTTTTAACTGTAGCCATTCCTCTCCATCGGTTTCCCACTCGGAAGGGCTGAGCTGCCTGCTCAGTGCGGCAGCCTTACCTATTTCTTTAACCGGTAACTGAGCGATGTTATCGGGATAAAACAACTTCCCGTTTTCATCCAAAAAAGGCAAGCCATTAATATTGATAACACATACTCTTCCGGTATGTTTCTTCATATAGTGCAGCATCCAGAAATAGGCGCATAGGTCTTCCGGTGTGGGCGCCATCCAGAACCAAAGCTGCATATCCTCCTGATTGGTTAGCGTCGTAGAAACCTCCATCAGGCGTTCCAGGTCATCCACCACGGGAACGGGCTGGCCTTCCGGAGCAATTTCCGTCCAAAATTTACTGCGCATATCACTGAATGACTGTCCGGCCTCATGATACAAGGGGCCCAGATGCAGTGTATCGTTCAATACGACCAGTTCACCCTTCAGTTTTTCCTGTTCCCTTTCGAGCGCTGCCTGTAATGCAGCAGCGCCTACGCCTGTAATTAAATGTATAGTATTCATTTCAGAAGATGAGTAAATGGTTATCCCTGCTTAACCAATGCTCCTTTTAAATAGTCAATCACCCTTACTTCGGTGGCATCTCTGCCGCCTTCCTGTGCCAGGTACCACGAAAACCAGTCGCCCAGATGAATCAGGTACAGTGCTTTTTCTAAATACGTTTCACCTTTTGAATAGCACTCCACGATGGATGTTGTATAGGGTTTGATCATCTTTTTATTGATCTCCATACGCATTTGCGAGCGGGTAAAATCGGTATCGTTTCGTAAAAAAATTACAAACAAATCCTGCCGTTCCGTACGCCAACCCACTAATTCGTTATGGTTCATTTCGGGAATAGTATTGTGCCAGCAAAGCATTTTCCCATTTTCATTTATTTGCTGCCGCCAGCGTACGGCCACACCCTCCATATCATTTTCCACATAAATTACCGGAATCTTTCCGACAGCCTTCTTTGCTAGTTTCTTTGCAGTTGTTTTTATTGCTTTTTCTTCTGCATCCAACAACCGGGCTGCTGCCCGAATATCTTTCCTGTAATTGTTTTTAATAAGGCCAAAATGATGTAATACGGTCAATAACTGCACTAAGGAATATCCCAAACAGGCTCTTGGCGGCATTCCGGGTGGAATCAGGATACAATCCAGTTGATATTTTCCGGCGAGTTGCGCTATCGTACCTCCCGAAGTAACACATACGACCGAAGCTTTCTTTTTAACGGCCTCTTTCAGGCATGCTACCGTTTCCTCCGTATCTCCGGAATAGGAGCAGATAATCACTAAGGTTTTACTTCCGGCATATCCCGGGAGTGCATAATTTTTAGTAACGCTTACAGGAACAGGTGAAGTATATAATGTATAATTCTGTACAATAGTCGCGCCGATACCGCTACCTCCCAATCCGGCAATAACCACCCGGTCCGGCGTTTCAGCAGTTTTTACAAATTCATATTTACTGCTTATCTTTAACGCTTCCAGCAACTGCCTGCTAAATCCTGCAATTAATTCATCCATCTTTAAAAAACCCGGTTAAACGGTGGGCAAACATACTGAATTAGGAAAAAACGGTGAAATTATAGCCCTTGATTTTTTGAAAAACAAAGGCCATCAGATCATTGCCACCAATTATCGCAGCGGACATAAGGAGATTGATATTATTTCCCTTGAAAAAGATGTGCTGGTTTTTTGCGAAATCAAGACCCGCAGTAATTTTCATTTCGGCTTTCCTGAAGAAGCCGTAACACCCCGGAAACAGGCATCGTTAAAAGCAGCCGCATCTGCATTTTTACTGGATCATCAGCAATACTCAAAAATCCGCTTCGATATTGTAAGTATATTAATGAACGGCGCTTCCGTTCGGGAAATTCTGCATTTTGAAGATGCGTTTTATTAGGATTAAGTAAAAAGGCAAAATACTTTCATACAAACTTACACTATTTTTACTTCACCCTATAATTTCCGTTTTACTTCCACTTCTTCATAACCTTCGATGATATCGCCAACCTGCACATCATTGTAATTCTTGACGCTCAGACCGCATTCGTATCCGGCTACCACTTCTTTTACATCATCTTTAAAGCGCTTCAATGAAGCCAGCTCTCCGGTATGAATCACAATACCGTCGCGGATAAGATGTAATTTGGTATTCCGGTTGAATTTTCCATCTAAAACATAGCAACCTGCAATGGTACCTACGCCGCTGATTTTATAAATCTCCCGCACTTCAATATTGCCCACAACCTTTTTCTCAATAGTAGGTTCGAGCATACCTTCCATCGCACTTTTAATTTCTGCGATGGCATCATATATAATGGAATAATTGCGGATTTCAATATTCTCATGTTCGGCCAGTTTAGCCGCCTGAGGCGAAGGACGCACCTGGAACCCGATAATGATGGCATCTGAAGCGCTGGCCAGCATAACATCGCTTTCGCGAATCTGACCCACACCTTTCAATACCACATTCACCACTACTTCTTCGGTAGATAGTTTTTGCAGGGAATCGCTCAGCGCTTCTGCAGAACCGTCAAAGTCAGCCTTGATAATAACATTCAGTTCTTTAAAATTACCCAAAGCCAAACGACGTCCGATTTCATCTAAAGTAATATGCTTCCTGCTGCGCAATCCCTGTTCGCGCAAAATCTGTGCACGACGGGTAGCAATATGCTTGGCTTCATTCTCATCGGCATACACTTTGAATTTCTCTCCCGCCTGCGGCGCTCCGTTAAGACCCAATACCTGAACGGGTGTGGAAGGTCCGGCTTCGGAAGCACGCAATCCCCGTTCATTACTCATGGCCTTCACCTTACCGTAATATTGTCCGGATACAATCATATCTCCGGGATGCAGGGTTCCGGCCTGCACCAGCACGGTGGACACATAACCGCGTCCTTTATCCAAAGAAGCTTCAATAATGGAGCCGACCGCCGGCTTATCCGGATTGGCTTTCAGCTCTAACAATTCTGCTTCCAGCAATATTTTTTCTAACAGTAAATCAATATTCAGTCCTTTCTTTGCCGATATTTCCTGGCTTTGATATTTACCGCCCCAGTCTTCTACCAGGATGTTCATGGCAGAAAGCTGCTCTTTAATTTTATCCGGGTTGGCGCCTTCTTTATCTATCTTATTAATAGCAAAAATCATAGGCAGACTTGCGGCCTGCGCATGGGATATGGCTTCACGGGTTTGCGGCATGATCGCATCGTCTGCGGCTATTACAATTACGGCAATATCGGCAGCTTTGGCACCACGGGCACGCATCGCAGTAAAGGCTTCGTGACCCGGCGTATCTAAGAAAGCAACTTCCTTACCGGAATCCGTTTTCACTTTATATGCACCGATATGCTGGGTAATACCACCGGCTTCTCCCGCTACTACGCTGGCATTGCGAATATAATCAAGCAGGGAGGTTTTACCGTGGTCAACGTGTCCCATGATCGTAACCACAGGAGCGCGGGGTTCCATGTCTTCCGGATCGTCAACTTCTTCTTCCTCTTCTTCTCCATCCTGCTGCAGATTGATAAATTCCACTTCTCTGTCAAACTCACTGGCGACCAGTTCAATCACTTCCGCATCAAGGCGTTGATTGATGGAAACCATAATACCGAGGCTCATACATTTACTGATGACATCGGCAAAACTGACATCAAGCAGATTGGCCAGTTCGCTTACGGATATAAATTCCGTAACCTGAATAACGCTTCCGTCTTCTGCGGATTCGGCAGCACGTTTTTCGGCCATCTCCTCCCGTTTATTGCGACGGTATTTAGCTTTAAGATTTTTGCTGCGCACACCACCGCCGGAAAGCTTAGCCTGTGTTTCGCGGATCTTATCCTGTATTTCCTTGGCATCAATTTCCTGCGTTGCCGCAGTATGCCGATTAGTACCTGGTCTTCCGTTTTTGTTATCCTTTCCGCCTCTTCTGGCATCACGGTTATTGCCCGGTTTATTTCTGTCTTGTCCTTGTCCCGTACCGGTTTTTGCTTCCGGTTTTTTCTCAACAGGAATGCGCTTACGTTTACGCTTTTCCCGCTGCTCCTGTTTTCCGCCCACAGTATTTACCGGCAGATTGATTTTACCGATAACCTTTGGCCCTTCAAGTTTAGGAGCTTTTGTTGCTATATGTTCTCTTTCCTCTTCCTGCGGCTGATCGAATTTTACTTCGGTAATCAGTTTCACTTCTTTTTTAGGAGGTGCCGCAGGCTTTTCGGCAGCTTTGGCTTTTTTCTCCGCTTTTTCTTTTTCCACCCGCTTCGCCTCTGCTGCTTTTTGTGCAGCAACCTTAGCAGCTTCCTGCCTGCCTGCGGCTTCTTTCTTTTTATCAGCGGCTTTTTTAGGCCGGGTATGCTGATTCAGACCGGACAGGTCAATCTTATCTAAGATTTTAGGGCCGGCCAGTTTCGGGCTTTGCGTTTCTATATGTCCATCATCATCGTCATCAGGGCTATCAACGGAAACAGCAGGCTCCTCCTCTGTAGGGGGAATTACTGTTTCAGGCGCCGGTTGCTCCGGCACATCTTCCGGGGTCACTTCCTGAGTAGCTTCGGGCTTTTCCTCCACGACATGCGGTTCCGGATCAGGTTCTGTAGGTGGAGTAGGATCAGGTACGGGTTCGGGTTCCGGCTCAATGGTTGTTACAACCTCTACCGGTGCCGGTATGTCTTCTTTTTTGGCCGGAGCGGCAGCCTGTTCGCTTACAAAAGGATCCATCAGGGAACCTTTGGGCAGAGAGATGGCATCGCTTTTACGCTTGGCTAATTTATCCTGCGCAAATTCCTCCTGCAGGGCATCATACATCTCTTCGGAAAGCTTGGCATTAGGCTTAGAGCCGTCTATGTCAAATCCTTTCCCTTTCAGGAAATCAATGAGGGTTTCCTTACCAATGTTAAACTCTTTAGCTGCTGCTAATAAGCGTGGTGTATTTTTTGTTCCTAATGACATTCTAACTTGTTCCTGCAACCCTGTTTTGCCCGTTTTTTATTTTTTCGGACTTTAATATGACCATCGTTTACCGGGTTGCTGGCAACAGGATGGAAATTTTATTGTAAAAAGAGCCTGCAAATCTAATCTAAATTCCGCTAACAAACATGTGAATATGGGGTATTATTATGTTGACATCACAGTACCGGAAAGCCTTATTCTGTTGTTTCGGGTGCTGCGTCCTGTTGCGGTACATCATCATCCGTGTCCGGGGCAGCAATATCGGTTCCGCTATCCGGGTTTGTTTCAGCTTCTTCAACCTCTTCTTCCTCTTCATTGTTTTCTTCAAATTCCTGCTCTAAAATACGACGTACGTCTCTGATAGTCACATCTTCCAGGTCGGTACGGCGTACTAATTCTTCTACGGACAAATCTAATACACTTAATGCAGTATCACAACCGATTTTCTTAAATTCTGCAATAATCCAGTCTTCGATTTCATCGCGGAATTCATCCAGGTCAATATCAAACTCGGCGGTTTCTTTTACATCGCGATATACATCTATGGTATAACCGGTCAATTGCTGAGCCAGCTTAATATTAGCGCCTCTTTTACCGATAGCCAGCGATACCTGATCCGTATCCATATAAATATCGGCATGTTTTCGCTCATGATTGATGTCAATCCGGTTAACTCTTGCGGGAGTTAGTGAACGCTGAATCAACAATTGCGTATTGGTGGTATAATTGATGATATCAATATTTTCGTTGTGCAGTTCACGTACAATACCATGAATCCGGCTTCCTTTCATCCCTACGCAGGCGCCTACCGGATCAATACGGTCGTCATAGCTTTCTACGGCTACTTTAGCTCTTTCGCCGGGTTCACGAACAATTTTACGTACTACAATGAGGCCATCCAGAATTTCAGGCACTTCTATTTCCAACAGTTTTTCCAGGAAAGCGGGATGCGTACGGCTGAGAATAATAACAGGTGTATTATTCCGCATTTCTACTTTTTTAATCACCGCACGAATCGTTTCACCTTTCCGGAAAAAATCACCGGGAATTTGTTCCGATTTCGGCAGGATAAGTTCATTGTTATCTTCGTCCAGCAACATCAGCTCTTTACGCCAAATCTGGTAAACTTCTCCATTGATAATATCTCCGGCGCGATCCGCATATTTTTGAAGCAGGCCGGTTTTTTTCAGATCGCTGATACGGGCAGCCAGCGTTTGTTTGGCCGCCAGAATAGCACGACGTCCGAAATCCAGCACATCCACTTCCTCATAAAACTCTTCCCCGATATCATAATCCGCATCCGGTTCTTTCTGCAATACTTCGCACATTTGAATTTCCGCATTGTCATCTTCTTCCATACCGTCTTCCACAATAGTGCGCCGGCGAAAGATTTCCAGGTCACCGGTCTGGTCGTTTACGATCACGTCAAAGTTGTCATCAGAGCCATACTTCTTCCTAAGCAGGGTTTTGAACACATCTTCCAACACTTTCATCAGGGTAGGACGGTCAATATTTTCCGCCTCTTTAAAATCCTGAAATGACTCAATAAGATTAATTCTGGCCATTTTTCAAAATGAAAATAAAAATTGAATAATTAAAAAACATACTTAAAATACTACCTGTACCACCGTACGAATCACTTCCGAAAAAGGTATTTCCGTGTTGACCGTTTCCTTTTTTTTGCCAACCGTTTCCTCCAAAATCAGCCTTTCCTCCGTTGCATCTTTCAGAATGCCCGTTTTCGTGGTGTTATCGGCAAGTGTTACACTTACTTTTCTCCCGATATTTTTTTTATATTGTCGAAAAAATTTCAGGGGTTTATCCACTCCCGGACTGCTTACTTCCAAGGAAAAATCACCTTCAGGAAACCATCCGGCCTCTTCAATCTGTTTATGCAGGGCACGGTTCAGCCGGGCCACCGCATCAATGGTTACACCGCTGTCTCCATCCACAAACACCTTAACATTATTAGTAGGTTTAATGTTGATATCGGTCAGAAACAAGGCAGATCCATCCAGAATTGCCGTTACTTTATCTCTTATCTGATCAATTACCGTCTCGTTCATTATATAGTAAAACGATTTATTTCGTTCATCTCCTTTAATAAAGAAGGGGGGCTTTCGGCCCCCTCTTTCATAATTCAGGCTGCAAATATAGAAAAAAAACGGATAATCAGCAATTTTTTTTATTCCGTTTGCACAGGAATTAAAATTTTTATGAAGCATTTCAAAACAAACCGGTTGTTGAGCACAAGGCATTTTTTATTCATGCTAAAAAACCAAATAGCTATTCTGATTTTCATGCAGCATAAAGAGGAGCAGGAAGCATTCCGGCGGTAGCCATTATATTGATATTCTTACTTACCTTCGCTTCCCTTGTTATTATTTATAATTATAAAAATAAATGGACACTGTACAAACAAAATACCCGCATGTGCCTTATGGCAGAACGGTGCACGGACAGGAAGAAATTGATGCCGTAGTAACCGTATTGAAAACTTCCACTCAAATGGGCAAAAACGTCAGAGCATTAGAATCTGCCATCGCCCGGCTATATAACAAGCAGTTCGGGATCGGGGTCAATTCAGGCTCCTCCGCCCTTTATCTTGCTGCCGATCTGTTGAACTATGATGAAGGCACGGAGGTTATCACGCCGGCGCTTACCTTTTCCACTACGGTAGCGCCCCAGGTGAAACGCAAATGGATTCCTGCTTTTGTGGATGTGGAACCCGGTACCTATAATATCAATGCACAACAGGTGGAGGCCATGATCAGCTCCAAAACAAAAGCCATGATCATTCCTAACCTGATCGGCAATTTACCCGACTGGAAAACTTTAAGAGAAATTGCAGACAAACACAACTTATTTGTCCTGGAAGACTCCGCCGACACCTTAGGCGCTGAAATTGGCGGCGCTTCTTCCGGTCGCTATACTGATATGAGCACAACCAGCTTTTATGGCTCTCATATTGTAAACTGTGCAGGCAACGGTGGTATGCTTTGCGTTAATTCGGAAGCATTCGACAGCCGTGCGCGCCTGTTGCGCAGTTGGGGTCGCAGTTCTTCTTTATTTGTAGAATCGGAAAAAATAGAAAACCGGTTTAATGTGGAAGTGGACGGCATTCCTTATGATGCCAAATTTGTCTTTGAAGAACCGGGGTACAATATAGAACCTTCCGAATTAGGCGCTGCATTCGGTTTGGTGCAAATCAGCAAGCTACAGGATAATATTGACAAACGCAGCCGTAATTACAACGAATTGCGCAGCTTCTTCGAACAATATGAAGAGTACTTTATTTTGCCCCGGCAGTTGCCCGATTCACGCACCGGCTGGCTGGCGTTTGCCGTAACGCTTCGTGAAACGGCGCCCTTTATTCGCCGGGATTTACAAATATTCTTAGAGCAACGCAATATTCAAACCCGCACCATCTTTACGGGAAATATATTGCGTCAGCCGGGCTTCAAAAATGTGCCGCATAAAGCTGCAAGCGAAGGCTATCCGGTAGCAGACCAGGTGATGCGCGGCGGAATGCTAATCGCCTGTCATCACGGTTTGGACGCTACGCAGATTGATCACATGAAAGAAAGCATAACGGTATTTATGAAACAAGCCGGAGGATAGTGGTAAGATGTAAGGTGTAAGTAATAAGGGGTAAGGTGTTTTCCTTATCCCTTATTTCCTTATTTCCTTACGGCTATTCAAAGACTTAATCAGTCCTCTGATAATTTTGGATATTTCGTTTTCACAGTTTAATAGTTTTTTTGATTTTCAGAATCAATATTGTTTAGTCGTAAAGCAAGGTGCAACATAGATTTTACCTCACTACAAGAACCGATGGATATGTAAAGAAATCTTGAAAATTCAGCATCGCTGCTTTTCGGCTATGTTATTGGCAATAGAAACAACAGCACGACAAATTTGGTCTCTAAAACCAAAATCTTTTGATTGTCCAAATGTGGCATATATCTCAACTGCAAAGTCCTGAGACTTCTGCCAGGCAATAATATCTTCAAATTTTTGTATCGCCATAATTTATTTATTTTCCTATTCATAAGTCGTAAATCACTTTCCCTTACAGCTTACGCCTTACCCCTTATTCCTTAATTGTATCCTGATTTTTCAACTAATCTTACTCCAGCTCTGCACTAATCCGCTCCTTGTTTGTTGCAAGGCTACTCTCAGGGGCTGATGCATGGCTTTTTCCATACCGGGATCTGCTGCTAATAAGGCTTGGGCCGCCGCTTTGGTTTCTTCCATAATGGCTACATCATGAATGATATCGGCAATCTTGAAATGCAAGGCACCGCTTTGACGAGTGCCGTACAGGTCTCCCGGGCCGCGCATCTTCAGGTCTTCTTCCGCAATTACAAATCCATCGGTAGTCTGTACCATAATGCTCATGCGCCTGCGGCTTTCCTGCGACAATTCATAACCGGTCAGTAATATGCAGTAGCTTTTATCAGCACCACGGCCTACCCTTCCGCGCAACTGATGCAACTGGGACAGGCCGAAACGCTCGGCGCTTTCCACGACCATCACCGTTGCATTAGGCACATTCACGCCCACTTCAATCACCGTTGTAGCTACCAGTATATGCGCTTCGCCTGCAATGAAGCGCTGCATATTACGTTCCCGTTCTTCCTGCGGCTGGCGGCCATGCACCATACCAATATTGTATTTATGATCCGGGAACCAGGCTTTCACCTGTTCATAATTAGCATTCAGGCTTTCGTAAGCCAGCTTATCCGATTCATCTATAAGCGGGTAAACGATATAAACCTGCCGGCCTTTATCAATTTCCTGGCGAATAAACTGCATCACCTTAGGCCGGTAATTCTCACTGCGGTGAATAGTCTGTACCGGTTTGCGCCCGGGCGGCAGCTCATCAATTACCGACACATCCAGATCACCATAAACGGTCATCGCCAATGTACGCGGGATAGGTGTGGCCGTCATCACTAAGATATGCGGCGGTCGTTGATTTTTCTGCCAGAGCTTTGCCCGCTGGGTTACGCCAAAACGATGTTGCTCATCAATGATAGCCAGACCTAAATTGTGAAACCGTACCGTATCCTCCACTAAGGCATGGGTGCCGATCACAAAAGGAATCAGTCCTTTTTGCAAGCCTTCAAGAATTTGTTTTTTCTCTTTTCCCTTTACCGATCCGGTCAGTAAGGCCACCGGTATCTGTAGCGGTTTCAATAATTCCCTGAAACTCTGCACATGTTGCTGAGCCAGAATTTCGGTAGGCGCCATGAGGCAGGACTGAAAGCCGTTATCTAACGCCAGCAGCATACTCATCAATGCCACCATCGTTTTACCGCTGCCTACATCGCCCTGTATGAGGCGGTTCATCTGTACGCCGGTTTGGGTGTCCTGCCGGATTTCCTTCAGCACTCTCTTTTGTGCGCCGGTGAGTTCAAAGGGTAAATGATCGGCAAAAAAGTTATTGAATTTTTCTCCTACCTTTTCAAATATCCAGCCTGCCTGTTTACGATGGCCGGTTCTTAAACGAGCGATACGCAATTGCGTAAGCAACAATTCTTCCCATTTCAGCCGGCGCTCGGCTAACTGACGATGGGTTTCACTTTGAGGGAAATGAATATTGACCATAGCATCAAAACGACCAATCAGTCCGTATTGCTGCATCATATCCGGGGGAATAATCTCTGGTACATTTTCCGGAGTCAGTTTTTCCAACAGCACCTGTAAGAGTTTTGCAAAAGCACGATTGGTCAGTCCTTTGCTCCGGAGTTTTTCCGTAGTGGAATAAACGGGCTGCAATGCCGGCAGGCCTTTCTGCGTATGATTTTCGACGGGTTCAATTTCCGGATGAGTGATAGAAAAAACGCCGTTGAAAACGGATATTTTTCCAAAAACCGTGTAAGCCTTATTGGGAATCAGATTTTTCTTAATCCAGGGAATGCCCTGAAACCAGACTAATTCCATTTGTCCGGTTTGATCCGCTAAGGTAGCTTTCAGCCTGCGTTTGAAGCCGGAGCCTTCCTCAAAGATCTGCATCAGGATGCCTTTCAACTGCACATATTCCTGGTCGGGTCTGATGCTTTTTATATTTTGCACCTGGGCACTGTCAAGATAGCGATAAGGATAATGTTCCAACAAATCACCGAAGGTATATATCTCCAAATCTTTCCTGAGCAGTTCGCCGCGTTGCGGGCCAACTCCTTTCAGAAATTCCACAGGCGTATCTAAATAATTTCCGGATTTCAGGATAAAACGGTTTTGAGTGCAAAAAGCAAATTTAATAATCCATAGCGACTATGCGTTGAAAAACTTGAACAGTACAAGCCTGTTTTAACGCACTTTAAAACCAGATAGATACATAGTTAAGTCAAAATGCAAAAATCAAAATTAAAAAGCAGGCGATTCAATAATCGGCTTAATATGATTTAGAAATGCAGACAAAATATGCTCAACATCATTGTAACGCTAAGTCGGGAGAACATGATTGGTATGGTCAAAATTTCATTAAATCGTTTTTCAGAATGCTATTTTGCATTTTGCATTTTGACTTTTGAATTAATAGTGCTATTTTTAAATAATAAACAATGTGGGATTGGGAAAAGATGTATAAACATCTGCCCCGTATTTTTTCCCTGTACTAAAAAAGCGCATTGATATGCAACGCTTATTTGATCTGGTTGAGCGCCAGGCTGCTGAACGGCCTGACGATATTTTGTTCGCCGCAAAAATAAAAGGAATATGGACGACTTATACCAACAGCGATATCCTTAACCGTGCCTGGCAATTAGCATCAGGGCTATTGAGTTTAGATATCTGTTATGATGAAAATGATGTGGAAAAAACAGACAAAATCGCCCTCATTTCCGACAATCGCCCGGAATGGCTGATTACCGATCTGGCCGTGCAGCAAACGGGAGCCATACTGACCCCACTATACCCCACGATCAGCTTAGATGAATTTACCTATGTCATGAATGAGGCTGAAGTACGCATAGCCATTTTTTCCAACAAAACATTATACGACCGTTTTCAACCTGCTTTTGCCGATATTCCTACATTGTCCTGTATTTTTTCTATTGATGAAATAGCCGGAGTACGTCATTTGCAGACATTACAACCTACTCCCGAAGGGGATAAACATTTGGAAGCAACCCGTAATTGCATTTCAGAAAAAACCATTGCCACCATTATTTATACTTCCGGCACTACTGGTATGCCGAAAGGTGTTATGCTAAGCCATAAAAATATTGTCAGCAATATCATCAACTGCAGGAAGGTGTTCACCTTTGCTAAAAGAGGAGAACGGGCACTCAGCTTTCTGCCCCTGAATCATATTTTTGAAAAAACCGTAACCTATATTTATATAGACCACGGCATCTGTATCTATTATGCAGAAAGCATGGATACGATCGGCGATAATCTCCGTGAGGTGCAACCTATCGTTTTCACCTGTGTACCACGTCTGTTAGAAAAAGTATATGACCGTATCGTGAGCAAGGGCGCCGCCCTGAAAGGATTGAAACGCGGTATGTTTTTCTGGGCGTTGAGGTTAGCCCGCCGCTACGATAATCGCGAAGCCGGAAGCTGGTGGTACCGTAAACAATTAGCCTTAGCCAATAAGTTGGTTTTTTCCAAATGGAGAGCTGCATTAGGCGATAAAACCATTGCTATTGTCAGCGGCGCCGCTCCTCTGCAGGAGAAACTGCTGCACATCTTTTGCGCTGCCCGGATTACCATAATGGAAGGTTATGGCCTTACGGAAACTGCTCCCGTTGTCAGTGTAAATTATCTTGAAAGTGAAAACAGGAGCATCGGCACCGTAGGGCCGGCGCTGCCTAATGTGGAAGTGAAACTGGCCGAAGACGGTGAGATACTTTGCAGAGGAAAAAATATCATGGTGGGCTATTACAAGCAACCCGAACTGACCGCAGCAACCATAGATCAGGATGGATGGCTGCACACCGGTGATATCGGGGAAATAACGGAAGGTCGTTTTTTGTCCATAACCGACCGGAAGAAAGAGATGTTCAAGACTTCAGGAGGAAAATATGTAGCTCCTCAAAGCGTGGAAAACAGGATGCGCGAAAGCCGTTTTATAGAGCAGATTGCTATCGTAGGCCCCAGGCGAAAATTTGTTGCCGCCATCATTGTGCCCTCCTTTGTACACCTGTGTGAGCAACTTAAAGTACAAGGTGTCGAATTTGAAACCGAGCCTGCCCGACTAATCGCCCTGCCGGAAACAATCGCCCTGATACAGGCCGAAGTTGACAGAAAAAACCAGCATCTGAGCCGTGTGGAACAGGTGAAAAAATTCGCATTGCTATCTGAAGAGTGGACTACGGAAAACGGTCTGCTCACGCCAAAGCTTTCTTTAAGAAGAGATATAATTGAAGCCAGATATGCAAAAGAAATTGAGGACATGTACCGGTAAAAAACGTATGGGCATCGTTAGATTAAGCTATAACAGTATCCGTAATTTTTCATTCAAAGCGGTTATAAGATCCATTGAATACTGCCAAATTCATAGCGTTCAATGCCGGTGGAAGTGAGTAAGATCAGTTTGCCCTCCTGATCCACTTCCTGCACGAATGCCTGAAATTTCCGTTGCTCTGCAATATGCAGGAAAGTAACTTCCCGGTTGCGCCGGAACAGGCGCTGATTATAAGCGCTGATAATTTCCTGTTCCTGCTGTTCCAGCTGCGGAAGTAAGTTTAAAATACCGGAACGGATATGGGTGATGATTTCCTGCAGGTCGAAGGTCATACCGCTTTCAAGAGCCAGTGATGTGGCATGAAGCAATTCCGGGGGAAATACGGTTTGATGTACATTAATGCCGATACCGATAATGGAATATTGCCAGACCGGACCTTTCCAGATATTTTCAATTAAAATACCGGATGCCTTTTTGTCATTAATGAAAATATCATTAGGCCATTTTATGGCAGTTTGCCAGTCGGGGAATAAGCGTGCAAGATATTGTTCTACGATATGCGCCACCACCATGCTCAGCAGAGCGAACTTCGATCCGGGCAGACTGACTTTGATAATGAGGCTCATAGCAATGTTGACGCCGGGTTCATCTTCCCATGCTTTGCCCCTTTGCCCCCTGCCCTTTTGCTGATGACCCGCCCATATCACATCGCCGTTTTGCGCCATTCCTGCATTGATGCGCTGCGTGGCACAGATGTTGGTACTGTCTATGGTATCGTAGTATAATAACCAGGAAGGGTATTTTTTATATGAAATCGGTGCCAAAACTTTTTTGTAATTTTGAACGCAATATAATTTAATAAAAAAAAATCCGGATCATTAACCCGAAATTAAACAGAGTTTACCCTGAAAAGCCGGACGGAAAAAAGCCGGCAGTGCAAATTTCAATAATAAGTCGAATCATTATTCATTAAAATATTTTAGAAGCCGTTTTGGAGCAATCAGTCGTTAATAAAACCCTGCCCCCCGCAATTAAAAGGTTAAGCCGTAACAGTACCATTTTCAAAGTGATCATAGAAGCGATCCATGAAAAAAAAGGTGAGCATATTGTTTCTCTTGATTTGAAAAAAATTGAAGAAGCAGTAGCTGATTTTTTTATTATTTGCGAAGCACAATCCGGCACGCAGATCCATGCCATTGCTAATAATATAGAGGAAAAAGTGCGGGAACAATGCCACGAAAAGCCGTTTCATTTTGAGGAAGGAACAGCCTGGACGCTGGTAGATTACGTCAATATTGTCGTGCATATTTTCAACCCGGAAGAACGCAAGTTTTACGATATAGAAGGCTTGTGGATGGATGCCAATAAAAAAGAACATACATAAATACGGTAAACACCTTCACCTTCAATTCAAACATCAATTTTTTAAGCGCATTAGTGTACATGGAAGATAACAACAGGCAACAGCAAAGACCGCAGCAATCACGCGATAACAAGCCTTCAATGCCGAAGGGGCCGAAATTCAATATGTATTGGATATACGGCCTTATCGTACTGGCCCTGTTTGGATTGAGCTATTTCAACAGCAGTTCCACCTCGGCTCCGCAGGATATTTCCTTTCTTAAATTTAAAGAACAATATCTCCTGCAGGATAAAGTAAAAAAGGTGATCATTGTCAACAAAGAGATTGCCGAAGTATTTTTAAATAAAACACCGGGTGAGGCAAAAGAAAAAGCCCGCCAGTCTCCATTCGGATTCAGCAGCAGCGAAGAACCTGATTTCAGTTTCAATATCGGCTCTTACGATGTGTTCGACCGTAATTTTTCCGAAGTCATGAAAAGCCTCTCGGAACAGGGTAAACCGGAAGTGCCGGTGATAGTGGAATCGCGCGGCAGCATCCTCAGAGATATCATTTTCCCGCTGATTCTGCCATTGGTATTTATCATTGCCATGCTGGTACTGATCAGTCGCAAGATGGGCCCGATGGGTGGCGGTGCTGGTGGCGGTGGCATTTTCAATATCGGAAAATCCAAAGCGCAACTGTATGAAAAAGGTACTAAGGTTACCATCACTTTTAACGATGTAGCCGGCCTGGATGAGGCCAAAGTGGAAGTGATGGAAATTGTGGACTTTTTACGCAATCCTAAAAAATACACCTCCCTGGGCGGTAAAATCCCAAAAGGCGCATTATTGGTAGGCCCTCCGGGAACCGGTAAAACGCTTTTGGCTAAAGCCGTTGCCGGCGAAGCTCAGGTGCCGTTCTTCTCTATGTCCGGTTCTGATTTTGTGGAAATGTTCGTAGGTGTGGGTGCCAGCCGGGTACGCGATTTGTTTAAACAGGCTCGCGACAAAGCGCCCTGTATCGTTTTTATTGATGAAATAGATGCCATCGGACGGGCAAGAGGAAAAAATGCTGTGATGAGCAATGATGAAAGGGAAAATACCCTGAATCAGTTGTTAGTAGAGATGGATGGCTTCAGCGGGGAAACCGGTATCATCATCCTGGCCGCTACCAACCGTCCGGATGTGCTGGACAGCGCCCTGCTGCGTCCGGGTCGTTTCGACCGTCAGATCAGTATTGACGTGCCGGATGTGAAAGGACGGGAAAAGATATTTGAAGTGCATCTGAAGCCGATCAAAAAGGCTCCCGATTTAGATATCAAAAAATTAGCGGTGCAGACACCCGGTTTTGCGGGCGCCGATATTGCCAATATCTGTAACGAAGCCGCATTGATTGCTGCACGTAAGGGCAAGGCCGATGTGAATATGGACGACTTCAACGATGCTATTGACCGAGTGATTGGTGGTTTGGAGAAGAAGAATAAGATTATTTCTCCGGAGGAGAAAAAGGTAATCGCTTATCATGAATCCGGGCATGCCGTGGCCGGCTGGTACTTAGAGCATGCGCATCCGTTGGTGAAAGTGACGATTGTACCCCGCGGCGCCGCTGCATTGGGTTATGCGCAATATTTACCAAAGGAAATGTATATCCGCAATACCGATCACTTGTTAGATGATATGTGTATGTCTTTAGGCGGACGTGCTGTGGAAGAATTGGTTTTCGGGAAAATTTCTACAGGAGCATTGAGCGATTTACAGCATGTTACCAAAATGGCTTATGCCATGATCTCCATCTATGGCATGAGCGATAAAATCGGTAATATCTCCTTTTATGATCCGCAGTCGGAAAACGGATTTAATAAGCCTTACAGCGAAGAAACCGGCAAGATTATTGACGATGAGGTGCGTAAATTGGTAGAAGGCGCTTATGAGCGAACAAAGAACCTATTGAGTGAAAAAATGACCGATGTGAAAGCCATAGCGGAAGAGTTGCTGAAAAAAGAGGTGCTGTTCAAAGATGATATGGAAAAACTGATTGGCAAAAGACCTTTTAAAGAAGATACGCTGTTAGGTGATGTGCAGCCGGTTGCAGACAATCCGCCGGTAGGCGATGTGCTGAAAGACGGTCTGCAAAATGCCGGAGGAAATATGGTGAAATTAAGCAGTGAGGAGAATGAGCAACAGGTAGATCAATAATATATACTCGCCTGTAAATACAGTCCACATAATAGCATACAACATGTTGATGAGGCTGGCCAAAAAGGTCAGCCTTTTCTCATAATAAGTTGAAACCTTATAGGTTTTCATGATCTTGCACTACACGAGCTGTAAGGTAGAAACCTATAAGGTTTTTTGGGGGAAACGATAAGCTGTAAAAACGAATGAAACCTTATAGGTTTTCATGATCTTGCACTACACGAGCTGTAAGGTAGAAACCTATAAGGTTTTTTGGGGGAAACGATAAGTTGTAAAAACGAATGAAACCTTATAGGTTTTCATGATCTTGCAGCCTTGCCTTCGCATCAGTAAATTTCCGCAAGACTTACGAATACACCACCCCATTTTACCCTACCAGGCTTTTTTCCTAAGCGTACGATGATCAGGTCTTTGGCAGGATTAACATAGATATACTGCCCCAGATAACCATTAGCAAGAAAATCGCCGGAGGGCGTAGGCAACCACCACTGATACTGGTAATACCATGCGCTTCCTCCGCTGGAATCTACTTCGGTGGACCGGCTGACCCATTCTTCCGGAACAATCTGCTGCCCGTTCCAGTTGCCTTTATGCAGATACAACCTGCCGATCTTTGCAAAATCAATCGCCGTTGCATTTACACAACAGAATGTTTTTTCCAATCCTTCCTTTTTCCGGTCGGTACTCCAACTGGCATCATACTGCATACCCAAAGGAAGCCAGAGCTTTTCTTCCATGTACTGCGTAATCGTTTTACCCTTCAGAGCTCGTTCCAATACCAATCCCAGCAACTGTGTGCCGCCGCTGACGTATTCAAACCGAGTGCCGGGTGCATGTTTGAGCTTAAGATGGCGGATAGCACGCCTGAGGTTGGTACCGTAATAAAAAGTGGCCACCTGCCCGAAAGGATTATAATAACCCTCGTTAAATTTCAGCCCGGAGGTCATCTGCAATAAATGTGTTATCGTTACCTGCCCGAACCCATGCTTAGACAACTCCGGGATATATTGAGTGATGCTATCGTTTACAGAACCGATCAGGCCATCGTCAATAGCGCATCCGATAAGTATAGAGGTAAACGATTTGGCCATGGAAAATGAAGGGACAATACTGCTCTGATCATATCCCTCAAAATATTTTTCGTAGCGGATGGTATCATGCTGAATAATCAGAAAGGCTACCGTATGATTGTCTTCAAGGTATTTATCAAATGAAACGGAATCGCCCGTTGTTTCATCGGTAACGGATTTAGGCGCCTTGCCCTGTTCGCTTTGCTGAAAATAAAAGGTTGTGGCAGGCCGGTGTAGATCGTGGTGGGGAAATTTCTTATAATCTCGAATATCCGCTACATTATACACGACAAATCTGCCCACTTTACACGAAGACATCCATACGGTCATGCAGGTTATCAGCAACAGTAATGCGGGTATGTTTCGGAATGGTTTCATTGCTATCCGGTTTTAATAAAGGAGTATGTAAATGGAATTTTTTCCGGAAATATTACCGGTAAAAACAGCTCAAGATACGGCACAGCGACCGGATGCACAAAAACCGTTTTCGTCCAGGCGATATTTGTTATTAATTCAAAATGCAAAATGCAAAACAGGGAACACATCTCTTATCGGCGTTCATCTGTGCAATCAGTGAGGAATTATTCAAACTCCACTCCGGCGCTGTGTATTGGATTTATGGTTGAACATGGCCAATCATTTGAAGATTGGGAATGTTGTGTTTTAATATTTTAGCGCGACAATCTCTTGCGGAGTACCTAAAAAAAACAAACTGCCTCCTGTAATAACAGGGGCAGTTTGTTTTTAAAAAATATCAGCAATCTTAATAACGATAATGTTCCGGTTTGTACGGGCCAGCCTGCGGAATACCTAAGTAATCGGCTTGTGCAGCGCTAAGCTCATCCAATTCCACCCCGATTTTCTCTAAATGCAGGCGGGCTACTTTTTCATCCAAATGTTTGGGAAGCACATACACCTTGTTTTCGTAACGGTCGTTATGCTGCCATAATTCGATCTGAGCCAGTACCTGGTTGGTAAAAGAATTGGACATCACAAAAGAAGGGTGTCCGGTAGCGCAGCCCAGATTAACTAAGCGGCCTTCTGCCAATAAAATAATTTCCTTACCTTCTATATTGTATAAATCCACCTGAGGTTTAATCGTGTCTTTGGTATGGCCGTAGTTTTTATTGAGCCAGTCAATATCAATTTCGATATCAAAATGGCCGATATTACAAACGATGGCTTTATCTTTCATGAGTTTGAAATGCTCGCCGGTAATGATATCCCGGCAGCCGGTAGTGGTCACCACAATATCAGCTTCCGCTACGGCATCTTTCATCTTTTTCACCTCATAGCCTTCCATAGCTGCCTGTAATGCGCAGATCGGGTCAATTTCGGTAATGATCACACGAGCGCCTGCACCTTGCAGAGAAGCTGCAGAGCCTTTGCCCACATCGCCGTAACCGGCTACTACCGCAACTTTTCCGGCCATCATGATATCAGTAGCCCGGCGGATAGCGTCCACCAAAGATTCGCGGCAGCCGTATTTATTATCGAATTTCGATTTAGTTACACTGTCGTTCACATTGATTGCCGGCATAGGTAAGGTACCGTTAGCCATACGTTCGTACAGGCGGTGTACGCCGGTAGTGGTTTCTTCCGAAAGCCCTTTAATACCTTTAACTAATTCAGGATATTGATCAAAAACGATATTGGTCAGGTCGCCGCCATCATCCAGGATCATATTCAGCGGGCGGTCTTCGCTTCCGAAAAATAAAGTTTGTTCGATGCACCAGTCGGCCTCTTCTAATGTTTCTCCCTTCCAGGCAAAAACGGGAATACCGGCGGCGGCTATTGCAGCGGCGGCATGATCCTGCGTAGAAAAAATATTACAGGAGCTCCAGCGCACTTCCGCACCGAGTTCGGTCAGGGTTTCTATCAGCACGGCAGTTTGAATGGTCATGTGCAGACAGCCGGCAATTCTTGCGCCTTTCAGCGGCTGTTGACCTGCATATTCTTTGCGAATACTTATTAATCCCGGCATCTCGGCTTCAGCAAGACGGATTTCCTTGCGCCCCCACTCTGCCAAGGTCAGGTCTTTAATCTTATAAGGCAGATCAAAATCAATATGGGCTTTTGTACTTTGTTTCATTATTATTATTGTGTATTAAAAAATTCGTGCAAAGGTAAGTTTTTTACCACTAAGAACAGGATTTATCATATCTGTCATTTTCAGCAAAAAATTTGTTCTCATCATAAACCCTTAGTGCAGCCGCTCGTTCATTTTGAGAGTCCTGCTACTTAATGTCATTCAATTATGCCAAATGTTTATAATCATTATCACTAGAAATGGGTTTTAACCCATTAAAGAAATATAAAAGCAATTCACAACAAATTAAGGATTGGCTTTTTTATAAGCAGCCTTCACCTCTTCCATAATATTTTGAAAGCGCGGCACATCGTCCACATAGCCGCCGGCATTTTTAATAACCTGTCCGTCGCCGTCCACAAAAATATACATCGGCTGACCTACTTCTCCGTATTTATTCACTTCAATATCAAGGTTCTTATTGCCTAATGTTTTAATTTTTTCACCTGTTACGGCAATATATTCATCACCTTCCACTAAGGGTTGCCGGTCGTCACAATACAAGCTGGCTAAAATAAAATCTTCCCGTAATATTTTTAACACAGCAGGCTTTGAAAGTACCGCACGTTCCATCTTCCGGCAGTTGATGCAGCTATGTCCCGTAAAATCGAGCAGTATCGGCTTATGCAGCTTCTTCGATGCGGCTAATGCTTCTTCATAATCAAAGAAGGCTACCACGCCCGGGAGTTCTGAAGTTAAGGCATATGCTCCCGTGGTATATTTTACGGGCATCATATCCTGATCCATATTACTAACCGATACCTGACCGTTTTGCAGGCGCAGGATATTATCGTGCAGATTAAATTCCAATGTTTTTCTTTCCGGCAGCAGACCGCTGATGCTGGTTAGCGGCGCGCCCCATAAGCCCGGCAGCATATAAATCATAAAAGAAAAAGATGCAATGGCAAAAAACAGGCGGGTAATGGAAAGATAGGGTTGACCGAACATATTTTTAGGCAAATCATCATCGTGGGAAAACTTAATTTTTCCAATCAGGTACAAGCCTAATAAACCGGCCAAAGCAATCCATATACTGATATACACATCATAGTTGAGCAGATGCCAGTGATACTGTAAATCCACATTGGATAAGAACTTCATGGCCAGCCCCAGCTCAAGAAATCCCATAGTAACCTTCACACTGTTCAGCCAGCCGCCTGATTTGGCTAAACTGTTGAGCAGGCCGGGGAAATACGCAAAAAAGGCAAAGGGCAAAGCAATGGCCAGGCCAAAGCCTAAGAATCCCATGATGCCGCCCAGCCGGTTTTGCGACTGCACAATATCCACAATCAACCAACTGATAAATGCGGAAGTACAGCTAAAAGATACCACCACTAAAACCAACGCCATGAAAAATATTCCGCCGAAACTATTGGCATTGGCCTTGCTGTCTAAACTGCTACTCCAGGAGGAAGGCAGCGTAATTTCAAACGCACCTAAAAGTGATATACCGAAGATCAGGAAAACCGCAAATACAAACAGGTTAAACCATATACTGGAGGAAATTACATACATCGTATTTTCCTTAAAAAACAAACTGATCAGCACGCCGACCATCAGGAAAATAGTAATAATGGATAGGGAATACAACGTAGCGTTCTTTAAACCCGCAGCCTTTGTTTTGCTGCGCTTGGTGAAAAAGCTAACGGTAATGGGCAGCATGGAAAAAATACAGGGTGTAACAAAAGCGACAAAACCGGAAACAAGACCAGTAAGGAATATGCTCCAAAGCGATTTAACGGCTTTACTCTTTTTGGTATCCTCAGCATGGGTATCGTAGGTCTTTAAGCTGTCCGATGTTGCTGCGGTAATTTTTTTGTCGTCTGTATTGCCCGCAGCAGCAACGGTGGCAGAATCGGGCGTATCAACTGTATCGGGTACGATTGTCGCATGTGCCGATGCTACGACTCCTTTTATGGGAATGTTGAAATCCATATCCTCCGGCGGCAGGCACATATTGTCGTCGCAGACCATAAAGGTCAGTACGCCTTTCAAGTCGGTATTGGCCAGAGCCAATACCTTTTGGGTATAGACAATTTTATTTTTGTAGTAATAGACGATACCCATGACATCCTTAGTGTCTTCCTCAATCTTTTTGCCGCTTTCCGTCATTTTGCCCAGCAACTTCACATGGGCATTCGGGGAAAAATTAAATTCCGGTGGCAACATGGAACCATCGCCTCCCGGTGTGAACGAAAAGATATGCCAACCTTCTTCAAGCTTAGCTGTAACAACTAACTGAAAAGTGGTATCGTTAATTTTGTCGGCGGTAAATGTCCAATTTACTTTATCGGAAGATTTTAAAGCATAAGACTGAACGCCCGCCAACAACAGGACACATAAGAGCAAAAGTCGCTGCATAAAGCAATAAAATTGTTTAGGTCTGTTCCGGAATGTGTCGCAATTTATGCATTTTCACTATGATATAATTTTTCAAACTCCATTTTATCAAACTATTATCATATAAGATATTGATGGATAAACGCGCTTTATGTTCCCGTATTTTTAATGTATTTCCCGCTTCAATCACCATAGTAAAAGCAATAAAATTTTTTGAACAGATTGTGTAAAACTATTCGAACAACCGCAGGCAGGAAAATATACATTTGCTCCAACAAACAGTTCTTTTTTTGATGGAGACTCATCCGTTTCATAGCGGGGGAACCGAGGGGAATCGCGTGCGAACCGCGAGCTGTTGCGCAACTGTGAAGTGATATTTTTATTACAAGCCAGAACACCTCCGTCTCTAAACAACAGGAACATTTGCTTTCGCATCAAAAGCAGTATCCTTATCCGGCATGATCCGTTCTGCCCGGCTTAACGGTATGCTTTGCTTTTGCTGCCCGTTATTACATTATGGAATAGTTGTCTTTTAAAATACATACAGCATGAGCATATTTTCTCCCCGTCAGCATTACAAACCGTTTGAATATCCGGAAGTATTGCAATTTACCGAAGCCATCAACAAGTCGTTTTGGGTACATTCCGAAATTGACTTTACCGCCGACGTGCAGGATTTCCATTCGCATCTTAATCATGCCGAACAACAATCCATTAAAAAAAGCCTGCTGGCCATTGCGCAAATCGAAGTGGCGGTGAAAACATTCTGGGGCAATTTATACCAGCATTTTCCCAAACCCGAATTCAATGGTCTGGGCAGCACTTTTGCCGAATGTGAATTCCGGCATTCCGAAGCCTATTCCCGCCTGTTGGAAGTATTGGGGTATTCGGGAGATTTTGAAAAAATTGTTGAAGTGCCCGTCATTCAAAACCGCATTCAATACCTCAGCAATGCTTTAAAAACCTCCAAAAGCACTTCACCCCAGGAATATATGAGCGCTCTTGTGCTCTTTACTTTGCTCATTGAAAATGTATCGCTGTTCAGTCAGTTTGCTATTATTTTATCCTATACTCGTTTTAAAGGATTTATGAAAAACACCAGCAATATCATTGCCTGGACCTCTATTGACGAACAGATTCATGCCAATGCCGGCATCTATTTAATCAACCAGATCAGAAAAGAATTTCCCGACTATATGAATGAAGAAAAAATCCGGGACATTTACGATATCATCCGACAATCCTTAGCAGCGGAAGAAGGCATATTGGACTGGATTTTTGAAGATGGCGAACCGGAAAGTATCCATAAAAATGATATTGTCAATTTTATGAAATTCCGGATAGACAACAGTTTGAAGCAAATCGGGTTAGAAGAGCAATATGGTATCTCCGATGAAGCGTATCAGCCTATGAAATGGTTCGAAGAAGAGGTGTTTGCCAACAGCTTGGATGATTTCTTTGCCAAACGTCCGGTGGATTACACAAAGCACGATAAAAGTATTACCGCAATGGATCTTTTCTAAACAATGCAATAAAAATATCTCTACATAATTTTTATAAAATCCACATACACATATATGGAAGAAAGACTTTGGTGGCTGAATGAAGAAAGCGAACAGATTTTAAACCGGGGCTATCTGCTGAAAGGTGAAACGGTAGAAGGCGCTATTGAGCGCATTGCCGCCGCTGCTGCGCAAAGATTGTACAAACCGGAGCTTAAAGAAGGTTTTCAGGAATTAGTGGAAAGAGGCTGGATGAGCCTCAGCTCTCCGATATGGGCCAATATGGGTACGGAGCGCGGACTGCCCATATCCTGCTTCAATGTGCATGTGCCGGATCATATCGAAGGCATCACCCACAAATTAGGCGAGGTAATTATGCAAACTAAAATCGGAGGTGGCACATCCGGCTACTTCGGCGATTTGCGTGCCAGGGGCAGCGCCGTAACCGACAACGGGAAAAGCAGCGGCGCCGTGTCGTTTATGAAATTATTCGATACCGCAATGGATACGATTTCCCAGGGTGGCGTTCGTCGCGGAGCTTTTGCGGCCTATCTTGATATTGACCATCCCGATGCGGAGGAATTTCTTGCCATAAAAAACATCGGTAATCCTATTCAAAATTTATTCTTTGCCGTTTGCGTGCCCGACTACTGGATGCAGGAAATGATAGACGGCGATTTGCCCAAGCGCGAGCTTTGGGCTAAGGTGTTAGAATCCCGGCAGCAAAAAGGACTGCCCTATATTTTCTTTACGGACAATATCAACCGCAACAAACCGCAGGTTTATAAAGACCTCAATATGCGCATCAACTCCAGCAACCTTTGCTCCGAGATTGCTTTGCCGTCCAATATGGAGGAGTCGTTCATCTGCTGCCTGCTGTCCATGAACCTGGAGTTGTATGACGAATGGAAAGACACGGATGCGGTGAAGCTGGCTATCTTTTTTCTTGATGCCGTACTACAGGAGTTTATCATAAAAACGGAAGGCAACTATTACCTTGCCGCAGCCAATCGTTTTGCCAAACGGCATCGCGCATTGGGTCTGGGTGTTTTGGGATGGCATTCTTATCTGCAGAAAAATATGATTCCCTTTGAAGGTTTGCGTGCCAAACAACTGACCACAGAGATATTTCAATACATACAGGCCAAAGCGGAAAAAGCCACTGAAGAATTAGCCTATATCTACGGAGAGCCGGAAGTTTTAAAAGGGTACGGCAAAAGAAATACGACATTAACCGCCATTGCACCCACAACTTCATCTTCTGCTATTTTAGGGCAATGTTCTCCGGGCATAGAGCCATACAGCAGCAATTATTACAAAGCCGGGTTGGCCAAAGGCAATTTCATGCGGAAGAATAAATACCTGAGCCGGCTGTTGGAAGAAAAAGGCATCAATAATGAAGATACCTGGCGCGATATCATGCTGCACCACGGAAGCGTACAACATATAAGCGCCCTGAGTCAGCAGGAAAAAAATGTATTTAAAACCTTCAAGGAAATCAGCCAGTTGGAGATTATTCAACAGGCATCCATACGGCAGAAATATATTGATCAGGCGCAAAGTCTCAATATCAACATTCCCTCCAATCTTCCCATTAAAGAAGTGAACCGTTTAGTAATTGAAGCCTGGAAATTAGGGGTTAAAACCTTGTATTATCAACGCAGCCAAAGCGTGTCCAAAGAATTAGTGAATAATTTGGTGAGCTGCAGCAGTTGCGAATCGTAAGCTATTTCCACTACATAAAAATTGCAATGAAAATTGCTTATTTTATTTTGTGTTTGGATGGGCTTTATTTCTTCTCACTCGCGTCATTTCACAGCGTAGCGGGGAAAATCTCCTCAATAGAAAACCGGCGTTACATTCAGGAGATTCCTTGTGCGTGCCTCACGAAATGACGAGCGTTTTGCGCATATTTATCCGTTATGTGCAAGCGTAGTACACCATATCTACAAACATCAAACCGTCCATATTGACACCTTACAAAAAATATTTTAAAAAATCTGTGATATTTTGGCCGTTTGTGCGAATAATTAGAAAACAAGAATTTGAACGGCTAATTATTTAATGGAATGGACAAAATTGAGAACTCTGACATATTCTTATCTCTTATTCAAGCCAATAAAGGAATAATTTATAAGGTTGCGAATATGTATTGCAAAAATGCAGAAGACCGACAAGACCTTTCTCAAGAAATTATTATTCAGTTATGGAAATCGTTTGACAATTATGACGACAAATTCAAGCACTCAACCTGGATATACCGGATTTCATTAAATGTTGCCATATCTTTTTATCGGAAAGAAAACAGCAGAAGAAAAATAGCCAATCCTTTGACAGATGGAATTATCAATTTTCCCGAGGATGGTTTTTCTGAAGACACAGAAATGGATTTGAGAATTTTACAACAGATGATTTCACAACTAAACGACTTGGATAAAGCGTTAATGCTGCTTTACCTGGAAGAAAAGAGTCATAAAGAAATTGCCCAGATAATCGGTATTTCTGAAACAAATGTAGCTACGAAAATTAACCGTATCAAAAATAACTTTAAAGAAAAATTTTTTCAACTAAAAAATAAATAAAATGGAAAATACAGAATTGATTAATATTTGGAAAGCACAAAACGCTAAAATCGAAAAAACATTAGCTATTAATGAATTACTCTTAAAAGAGGTTACTAACAATAAAGTCAAGTTTTCTTTAAACTCGTTAATAACATTAAAAACTGTAGGAATAGTTGCTTTCATTCTTTACATTTTGTTATTAAGTTACTTATTGATTTATGCTATTTCAAACTATTCTTCTGCCTTAAATTATTTTATCGGTTCAATTTCAGTAATCACTTTAGTTAATATTAAGGGGCTTGCCGACTACATAAAACATCTTGTTTGGGTTAATAAAATTGATTACGACGGAAGCGTAATGGAAATTCAACAACAATTATCACGATTACAATTATCTATAATCAACCACGCTAAAGGAATGTGTTTGCAAATTCCATTTTACACCACATTTTATTTGAGCAACAAATGGTTCCCTCACGAAATTACATTTGGTTACATCATTTTACAGATAATAGTTACAGGTTCGTTTGTATTTTTTACTTATTGGTTATATAAAAACCACAAACCTGAAAACCTGAACAAGAAATGGTTTAGAAATTTGATTGCAGGTTCCGGTGGAAAATCTGTAATGAAAGCGATGGAAATTTATAAAGAAATGGAAGATTTAAAAAAAAGTTGACAAAAACGCCAGCCCGTACAAGGTATTTGCCAAAAGGCGGGCCGAAGGACAAAATTCAATATTTTTTAATTAATTTAGCTGCGGTGTAAGGCTCAACTGAAGTGCTACTATTTCCCGCCCTTCGGCAATACCCTGCCCGGTATGCAGTATAAATAAAAGAAATAAAGGAAAGCAGTTAATTATGTAAACATCTCATCCCTTGCGGGAAATTTGCGAAGGATGTACAGGATTAGTTTTTGCAAACAGGGAAAATGAATATGCGATCCTGGGGAGCGAGGTGCAGCATATTTCTTACCTGCTTTTGATTTTTGATCAGCTTGTACCGTTGCAGGTCATACACCTCCATAGACAGGTAGTAGCCGTTATCTCCCTGCATTTTCCGGAGGAATGCCAGCAATGCAAGCGCTGAAAATTCATTGACGGCAAGAATGTCCTGTTCAAACTGATACCATATTTGTTCCTGATGCCGGTTCATAATTACCTCCGGTTTTTCAATGTGTAATTTCTGCTTAAATCATTACCACAGCCACAGTTCTTACTGGCCGCACAACTTCCAAACAGGCACATGATACCAATAGCGCTTATTAATATTACCGTCACTTTCTTCAAATGTTTCATTTCCTTCTGTAGTTTCGCAGGGTAAAATTCAAATTTACGTGTAAAATTATCAATTTTTTTTTGTCACTGCCAAAGAAAATATTAATAGCGCCATTAGACTGGGGATTGGGACATACTACCCGTTGCATCTCCATTATCCGTTATCTGCTCCGGAAAGGCTGTGTGGTAATACTGGCTGCCGAAGGTGATGCCGCGCAATTACTCCGGGAAAATTTCCCCGATTTACCCATATTAAATTTGAAAGGCTATCGTATTCATTACAGTAAAAATAAAAGGGGATTCACCGGAACTATCCTGGGCCAGATACCCAAAATACTGCGTATTATTCGGGAGGAGAAAACATGGTTGCAGCATCAGCACAACATCCATCATTTTGATGCGGTAATTTCCGACAACCGCTACGGGCTGTATCATCATACCCTGCCTGCTGTAATCCTGACTCATCAATTACAGATTCAAAGCGGCAAAGGAAGGGTAATTGATCGCTGGCTCCGGAAATTGCATTACCGGCTGCTACAGCGTTTTTCCCAATGCTGGATCGTGGATATGCCCGGGAAAGATAATTTATCCGGAATTTTGGCGCATCCTGCACAACTGCCGGCAACGGCAGCATATATCGGCTTATTATCCCAGATGATTCCACCCGAAAGACCCGTGGAAAAAACCGGCATGATCCTGGTTTTACTTTCAGGGCCGGAGCCGGCGCGTACGCAACTGTTGTCTGTTTTATTACAACAGGCTAAAACAATGTCATCGTATGAATTTCTTTTTGTGGCCGGGAATCCCTCCGAAAAAGTCATTTCGGGTTTGCCTGCACATATCCGGTATCACACGCACATGAATGCGGATCAGCTTTCTGCGGCGCTTGCTGCGGCGGCATTGGTAATTTGTCGCAGTGGTTATTCCACTTTAATGGATCTCTGTACTATGGAGCAAAAGGCTTTGCTGATTCCTACCCCGGGACAAACCGAACAGGAATATCTTGCCGGATATTTGCATTCCCGGGAAATTGCGCTGGCTGTTGAACAGGGTGCTCTTCAATTAGGCAATGACATTCCCGCAGCGCTTTCCAAAAAAGGATTTGCCAACCTGGTACCTGAAGGAGCGAACCTCATGTATAAGGTTGTTGATGCTTTGTTGGAAAAATTGAGATAATCAAAATAATCGTCATTAGCCACAAAAAACAGACACGAATTACACGAATTGCACGAATTGCACGAAAGCATAGTTGAAAAGGAACAGAACAGGGCTGCTCGAAAAATAAAAATTACACTTCAAAGGTCATGCCTTCCTGCGTAATTTCCGTAGCCGGGAAGATACTGCGGGCTTCCTGTTCAAAGACGCTCAGATCTTCATATTTGGAAGAAAAATGGCCTAAAAGCAATCTTTTCACACCGGCTTTCTGTGCCAGTTGTGCCGCTTCCAAGGCTGTACTGTGAAAACGTTCCCGGGCGCGTTGCGCCAGGTCATTGAGGTAAGTGCTTTCATGATACATGATATCCACGCCGGAGATATGGGGCAAAAAACTTTCGGTGGACAGGGTGTCTGCACAATAAGCATATTTTTTGGGAGGAGGCGGATCACTCGTAACCCATTCATTTTTGACAAGATCACCATTCTTCTGCATATAGTCCGCTCCTTCTTTCAGCCGGGCATAGTAGGCGGCAGGAATCTCATAAGTTTTGCAGGCTTCAGGGAGTAAAATTCTTCCGCCTTTTTTCGACTTAAAGATAAAGCCATGGCAAGGGATGCGGTGTTCCGTGGGGAAGCACTGCACCGTAATATAGGGGGTATTGATGAGTGTCTTGCAGTCATCATCTTCAATCGGAATAAAATGAAGCTCATAAGGCAACACCGTAGCAGCGGCGCTTAATTGAATATTGATAATGTCCATCAGTTTCGGCGGGGCATAGAGATGAACCGGTTCGGTACGTCCGAGCAGGCCCATACTGGTCAGCAAACCAATCAGTCCGAAATAATGATCGCCATGCAAATGGCTGATGAAGATATGGTGTATTCTGCGGGTACGGATACCATATCGCTGCATTTGCATTTGGGTGCCTTCGCCACAATCCACTAACAATAACTGCTCCCGGATTTCTACAACCTGAGCGGTAGGATGCCGCCCGCATGCAGGGATTGCCGAATTGTTACCGAGTATGGTGATCCTCATGTTAATGTATTAAGAGTTTACGACACAATGGGAAATGCCCATAAAGATATGAGCCGGCCATTCAGGAAATCATTGTTTTCAGCATTAGTCATTATACAGTTCGCGCTCTAACATCTCCATATTAACGATGTCGGCAGCTTCAATAAAGGTCGGTGTAAGGTTAAGACTCAGGTGCAATTGTTCTTGTTTCAGCTTTTGCAATACTACATTCGTCAGTTCGCAAAAGGCTAAAGAACCGGTGTGTTCATATATGCTGTGATGCAATTCCAGCAAGGCATAAGCTGAAGCGCTGTCAATATCCGTACAGTTTTTCATGCTGATGATAAAATTCCGCCCCCCGGTTTCCTGTTGCTCTTTGATCTTTTCGATCAGAATCTGCGCCTGATTATCCAATAATCCTTCCTGAGGAGTCAATATGGTATAACCAGGTTTTATTGCTACAATAATTTCCATGAATGCTGATTTTTTAATTCCCTATTATAAACAGACGATAAAACCCGCCAAAAATAAGGTAAAATTTCTTTTTAAAGCCTATAAAGCTGTGCAGGATGTACTTTCCTGTTGATTAAGATGAGGGAAATGAGATGATAAGGCTGCGTGTGTAAACAGTCCGAGTACTTGTTAAACTCCATTGTTGTCATGCTGTTAGCATCTATCGGTGGCAAAAGTGTCAAAGAAAATATGCTAACATTCATGCCTAATGCACCAATCATAGCACTTTAAACAACGGAGCGCTAACAGATACTTACGACCTTTCAGTTCTTCCCAAAATTGTTCTTTGCTGACTTTTTTCATTAAAAAAGATTATTCTGCATTAAACGCTCTTTTGTGGCTAATGATTTTACTGATAAATAAGCCATACCTCATCATTTTACTGCAAGAATATAGTTTTTACTACAACTCATTTGAACAATAAAATGAATGTTTATTTAATCTTTTTACTGCAACAAAACTAATTTTTAATACTTTTACTGCGTAAAAAAGCAATTTACTGCAACAATATGACAAGGCAAGCAGGATATCAATGGTTAAAACAACATTTGGGTTTAGGCCATTACAGACTGACGCACCGTTCCTATATAGGGACACGGAATAAGATTGAAGTTGACATTGATGGCACTGTCGAAGAGATATACGGTGCAAAATATGCTCCGTTGCAGGACTGCATTACCGCTCATCTGGAGTTTGCTCTGAAATATGACGATTTTAATCTTGATTTTATGCAAGCTGTTTTTGTTCGTACAAGTCCTGATGAAATAATTGATTACATTCAAAATAATCCATCGGGCAGGTATTCCCGAAAGATAGGATTTCTTTATGAATGGCTTACAGGAAAGCAACTTGATATAGAGCCGGAAATAGCAGGCAATTATATAGACTTGCTGGATAAGGATAGCTATATTATCGGAAACCCTCGAAAAAACAGCCGTTGGCGGATAAACGACAACTTGCTTGGCGAACCTGATTTTTGTCCGATAGTTCGCAAAAATGCCGCTATTGAAGCGTATTTAAAAATAGATTTTAAAGAAGAAATAGAAAACCTGAAAGCAGAATATGCACCCGAAATTTTCAACAGAGCAACGCAATACCTGTATCGGAAAGAAACGAAATCTTCTTATGAAATAGAGCAGGAAAATCCTACCCCTGACAGAATGAACCGATTTGTAAACCTACTGTACGAAGCTGGAAAAGCACCTGCGGAAGAGGTGCTTAGCGAGGAAAATATCACAAAATTGCAAAATGCTATCGTTGATATACGTTACAAACAAGCGGGCTATCGTGATTTTCAAAATTATATCGGGCAAAGCAATTATCGTATGGAGGAAATTTACCACTATATATGCCCTCCACCGCAAATGGTGCGGTCTATGATGAATGCTCTTGCTCTTACCGAGCAAAAAACAAGAGGGCTTTCGCCTGTTATACGAGCTGCATTGGTATCATTTGGCTTTGTTTTTATCCACCCGTTTCTGGACGGTAACGGACGTATTCATCGTTTCCTTATCCACGATATGTTGACAAGGGACGGATTTGTGGGCAAAGATGTTATCATACCGGTATCGGCACATTTGCTTAGCAATATGCAGGAGTACGATGCTGCACTTGAAGCCTACTCCAAACCGCTGATGAAGACGGTACAATTCACAAAAGATGAAAAAGGAGCACTCATTATTACCAATCCCGATGAGGTGGAAGCCTATTTTAAATATCCCGACCTCACTTTGCAAGCTGCCTTCCTGGCTAAAGCTATAAAAGATACCATACAACAGGATTTATCGGACGAGCTGTTGTTTTTGGAACGATACGATGAGTTCAAAAAGGAACTTTTAGCTTTGATAGATATGCCGGACAAAAGAGCCAATGATGTGATTGTTTTTATCCATCAGAATAAAGGAACGTTCCCTAACCGTAGAAAAAAGAACTTTCCGGAAATTACCGAAGAGGAATTTGCAACAATAGAGCGCATTTATCAGTCTGTTTTCTCTTGATGTTGCAGATATATTGTGCTTTTGATTTTGCCAACAAAATGAAAGAAGAAACGCAACACAAAATGACGAAGAACCATTATCTTTAATGACATTTGAAATGCTCGAAAGGCTCTTTACAATCCAGGCAACGATACACCGACTTGCAGGAAGTGGCGCCAAAGCGGCTCACCAATTCCGTATGAACGGAATGACATTTCGGGCAGGACACTTCATCTTCTTCAAACAACTCTAAGGTATTTGTTGATTTTCGTTTCGGCGGAGCAATGCCGTATGCCGCCATCTTTTCCTTTCCGCTTTCCGTAAGCCAGTCTGTTGTCCATGCAGGCTGCAACTGCATATCAATATGCACCTTCTTAACGCCTCTTCCTGATAATGCCATCCTGATCTGTAAGGCTATCATGTCCATTGCGGGGCAACCGGTATAAGTCGGAGTTATCGTTACCTGCACTTCATCCGGCGCAACGATTTGTACATCCCGGACAATGCCCAGATCCAAAATGGAAACGACCGGGATTTCCGGATCGGGAATTTCCCCCAACCAATCATATACCTGTTCTCTGTTCACAACTCTAAAGCGTTTTTAATGCATCGGCTAATTTCCGGTCATTACACAAACGCGGTGTTTTATTTTGCCCGCCTAATTTGCCGACAGATTTCATATAATCAATGAAAGCCTGTTTCCGTAAGGGAACAATCTTCAGCGGCTGCAGAATATTGCCGCGAACCAGGTCGTCATAATAAATATTTTTTTTCCTTAAAGCCGCATCTACTTCAGCGGCAAAGCCCCTGATATTTTCCGGCAACTGATCAAATTCGATCAGCCATTCGTGATAAGGCAGCTCGTTTTCCGGCTGTACTACCGGAGCAACGGTAAACTCCACGATATTTGTATGATGGTGATGCGCCGTTTGTAATAAAGCCTGCTCCACCTCTTCCGCAATCACATGCTCTCCGAAAGCCGAAATATAATGTTTGGTGCGACCGGTTACGACAATGCGATAAGGGTTCAAACTGACGAAACGCACGGTATCGCCGATATCGTAGCCCCAAAGGCCTGCATTGCTATTGATGATCAGGGCATAATTAACGCCGGTTTGCACCTCTCCCAGGCTTAGGCGTTCAGGTTGCTTTTTATTCCCTTCCTGTACCGGCACAAATTCAAAGAAGATACCGGAATCGGTATTCAGCAAAAGTCCTTCCTCCGATTGGGTGTCCTGGAATGCAAAGAAGCCTTCCGATGCCGGGAACGTTTCAATCGTATCTATATCACCACCTAAGCTTTCCATAAGTTTTTGCCGGTAAGGTTCAAAATTGACCCCGCCATGTACCAGCAGTTGTAAATTAGGGAAAAGCTCCTTAATTTTCTTTCCTCCTGATTTGGCCATCAACCAGTCGAAATACATCTGCATCCAGGGCGGGATTCCGCTGATCAGGGTCATATCCTGATTATAGGTTTGGGCTACAATTTTTTCTAATTTTTTTTCCCAGTCTTCTATACAATTGGTTTCATAATCCGGCAACTGATTGCTGCGCAGATATCCGGGGATATGATGATTTACGATTCCACTCAGGCGTCCGGTGGGGATGCCCCCTACCCGCTCCAGTACCGGAGACCCGGAAAGGAAGATCATTTTACCATTGGTAAAATCGGCATTTCCTGTTTCCGCCATATAACAAAGCAGCGCATTACGTGCAGAATGGATATGATTGTCAATACTGTCTTTGGAAACCGGGATATATTTTACGCCGCTGGTTGTGCCGGATGTTTTGGCAAAATACAGCGGACGCCCTTTCCATAATACGTTTTGCGTACCTTTTTTAATTTGCTCAATATAGGGCTTGAAAGCTTCGTAGCCCCGGAGCGGTACCCGCTTTTTAAAATCCTCGTAATTCCTGATTGTATCGAATTGATGATCCTTACCAAATACGGTGCGCAATCCGATTTTAATTAAATTATCAAAGATTTTTTGCTGATCGGCAACTGCGGTCAGCATTGACTTACGTACCCTTTTGCTGATCACATTGGCATAAGGCTTTGCAAGAAAGGATTTAATTTTCATCGCGGCTAACAAACTGTTGGACAACAAATGTAAGCATTTTAAGCATAAGCTTGCTGTAATGAAAATGGCTGAAAAATTTGATTAGGAGGGAGATGATATATTACTTACAATATTCGATGCACCTCGAATTTATATGACCATCCGGCTATTGCATGAAGTTGTAATTTTGCAGCTTCAATAATTTCAATTATAAAAAAATAACATCGTGATCTATTCGTTCAAAGGTTTTATTCCCGTAGTGCATCCTACGGCATTTATACATCCGCAGGCTGTAGTTACCGGAAATGTAGTGATTGGAAAAGATGTGTATATCGGTCCGGGGGCTGCGCTGCGCGGCGACTGGGGCTGCATTGAGATTGCTGACGGATGTAATGTGCAGGAGAATTGCACCATCCACATGTTCCCGGGCGTTACGGTCCGGTTAGAGGAAAGTGCGCATATCGGTCATGGCGCTATCATTCATGGCGCACACCTCGGCAGCAATGTACTGATCGGTATGAATGCCGTCATTATGGATGATGTGGAAATAGGTGCGGAATCCATTATCGGCGCTTTGTCCTTTGTAGCTGCCAATACCAAAATTCCTGCCCGCTCATTAGCAGTAGGCAATCCGGCTAAGATCATCCGGGAAGTCAGCGATGATATGATTGCATGGAAAAGTAAGGGTACGGAATTGTATCAGTCGCTTCCGGAAGAGATGCGGCAGCACTGGGAAGCCTGCGAACCGCTACGCGAAATGCCGGCAAACAGACCGGATCAGGAATCTCTTTATACCACCTGGGGTCGTATTAAAGGAAAATAATCTCATGGCTATGGCAGATTACTTTCCGTCTGAAAAACAGAGCCACATTGCAATGCATCTTCCAGGACTAATATGGCCGAAGCGCTCTTAGTGTTTTACGATTTCTTTTAAGATGCCGCCTGATGCTTCTTTGATAGTATGTGTAAAGATGAATGCCGAAGGATCTATCCTGAGAATAATGTTTTTCAGCCTGCGTACTTCTAAACGGGTGATTACGGTAAATACAATATCGCAGTCATTGCTGATCTCGTAAGCGTCTTTCATAAAACCTCTTTCGCCTTTATAAATGGTAACGCCTTTATTCATCTTCATCACTAAAGCTTCCCGGATCAGTTCACTATGACCGGAAATAATTGTAACACCGGTATAAGCCTCAATACCATCTATTACGTAACGAGTGGTTTGGCTGGCCACAAAATAGGTAAGCATGGCATAGAGCGCCGTTTCGATATTCAGGTAAAAAGCAGCAACGGTAAAGATGAGAATATTGATTCCAAGGATGATTTCCGTAATAGTAAATCCTGTTTTTTTCCGGGTAAACAAGGCTAATACCTCAATGCCATCGAAAGTGCTGCCGCCGCGCATAGTCAGGCCGATACCCAGCCCCAGAAAAAATCCGCCAAATGCCGCTACCAGCACTTTATCATATACTAATTCGGGAAAATGCAGATATTGCAAACACAAGGTAACTCCTACAACGGCAATAGCGGTGCGGATAGCAAAGACCCTTCCCATCATCCTGTAGCCTATTATGATAAAAGGAAGATTGAAGAGGAGCAATACCAGGCCTAAATTCCAGTGCAGCACCTCATGAGTCAACAGCGACATGCCGATAACGCCACCATCTAAAAAGTGGTTGGGAATAAGAAAACTCTTTAAACCAAAGCTGGCTGTTATAATACCTGATAATAAAAAAAAGATGTCCTGAACAGTAGTCTTGCGCGTATGGTGACGGCTCATTAATGCTTATTTAGTCAGTTTGGATTTTATCGCGTTTAAATGATCTTCCTTTCGTTTTCCGCGAAGGTTGATTGCCGTATCTGTAAAATAATGATGGCCTTCAAAGAATTTAATCTGTAGTCTGTTCCAGTCATCTTCATTATTAACAATACCAAACATGGCCAGCTCTTCAAAGAGCCAGTTGCTTATGGTGAAAAAATCATCTCTTCCGAGGTAATCCAGGTCGGCATCGGCCAGAATTTCCTCAAGGTGATTATGGGGAGTTTGTGGAATTTTTGTAGCCATGATCATACCGCAGATTATTTCGATCTGATCCGGGGTATAATCATAATCGGGTAAATATTTCCTTGCCAACTCACAGGATTTTCTTTCATGTTCCTGCGCTCCAAATAAGAATCCGGAATCATGGAAAACCGCTGCGGTTTTAATTAAGGTGATCTCATCGCCCTGAATATTTTCCTGCCGGGCTATTGATATAGCCGCACTCAACACATCTTTCACATGCACTACACTATGGTAAGATAAGTGAGCCGGCAATTCATTCTGCAGTTTGTGTAACATAAAATTTTCAACTGCCTTGTAATCCATAAATGAGTAATTTTAAAATTAACGAATTAATAATACGCAAAGAAAGATTAAATTTCTTTATTTTTTTCCACAAAATACATATCCAGCACCCCTTTATTTTTGGCCATGACCAGCCCACGGTGTCCACAGGCAAATACGCCTTTTACCAAATGGAAGGTCGTTTCCGAGATATTTACTTTTCCGGCTTCTCCGCTTTGCTCCATTCTTGCTGCCGTATTTACCGTATCGCCCCAGATGTCGTAAGCGAATTTTTTTACGCCTACAATACCGGCTACTACCGGCCCGGAATGGATACCGATCCGGATTTCAAAAGCCCCTCCAAACCTCCCCTTCGGGGAGGCTTTTTCCCGATCTGAAATAAAATCTCTTATCTCTAATGCGGCCTGTACGGTCTTTTGTGCATGATGCGGATCTGCTGTTGGCAGGCCACATACAGCTAAGTAAGCGTCACCTACCGTCTTAATTTTTTCCAAGCCATTTCGTTCGATAATATGATCGAAGGCGGTAAAGCATTCATGCAGTTCCTGTACCAGGGCCTGCGGGCTGAGTTGTTCCGCAGCTTGGGTGAAGTTCACAAAATCGGTGAAGAGTACGGTAACCGCATCAAATTCTTTGGCTGTAGTAGCGCCGCGTTCTTTCAGATCAATACTGATTTCTTCAGGAAGAATATTGTGTAAAAGGCTTTCCGATTTTTGTTTTTCAGCAGCCAGTTTTTTGTTGTTGCGGAATACCAATCCACTGAAGCCTAAAAGCAACACGACTAAGCCGGCGCCCATAGCGGTATAGGTTTGTTGCTTTTTTAACCTTTCGGCGGCCAGCGCCTGCACCTGGGCACTTTGCAGACTATCAGCCATTTGTTTTTTGTCGAACTCATACTGCATGGCGGCCTGAGTGAGTTTTTTGGTATTATCTTCGTTGTAGATGCTGTCTCTGTAACGGATAAACATTTTATAGTTTTCCAACGCAGCGTTGTAATTGCCCTGTGCGCTATCTGCTGATGCAAGCCCGCGATAGCTTTCTTTAATCCATTCTTTTGCGCCTATCTGCATGCTCATGTTCAAGCCTTTCCGCAGCCATGTTTTGCTTTCTTTTACCTGGTTTAGCTTCACATAAGCAAGCCCGATGTTGTTATAATACAAGGCTGTTCCGTATTTATCGCCAGTTGCTTCATTTGTTTTCAAAGAAACAAAATAATTTTTCAGGGCTTCGGCGTAAGCGCCCCGGGCATAATAAACGGCTCCGATATTGTTGTAGGCAGCGGCTATTCCGCTTTTATCCCCGATTGATCCTGTAGAAATATGCTCTATTATTTTCAAAGCAGCAAAATAGTTTTTCAAGGCTTTGGAATAATTATAATGAGCATGGTAAACGCTTCCTATATTATTATAGGCAGTAGCTATTCCGTTATTATTCCCCGTTCCTTCATTGATTTTCAGCGCTGCAAAATAGTTTTTCAGTGCTTCGGTATTATTCTTCTGAGCGGAATAAACCGTTCCGACATTAATGTAGGCAGCAGCAATTTCGTTTTTATCTTCTGCTGAACCTGATGAATCATCTTCATAAATTTTCAAGGCAGCTAAATAATTTTTTAAGGCTTCGGGGTAATTGCCCAGCAGGTAATATATACCTCCGATATTGTCGTAATTAATTGCACTCCAGTTTTTATTCCCCGTTTCCTTATTTATTTTCAGTGCCGAAAAATAATTTTTCAGCGCTTCGGAATAATTACCCCTGCCATAAAAGACATTCCCGATATTATTATAACAGGCGGCTATTCCGTTGCTATCCCCGATGGCTTCATATATTTTCAAAGCGGCAGAATGGTCGTCTAATGCTTTTTGATAATTGCCCCGGTCATTATAAATATTCCCGATGTTCCTGTAAGCCTCTGCTTCGCCTTTCGGGTACTTTATTTTTTGAGCATATATCAGGGCATCCTGTGCATATTTTTGGGCTGCGAGGTAATCTCCGGATTGCCAAAATTGCCTGCACAAATCGTTGGAGATATTGACCTTTCCAGTGTCTGCTTTTATGATTTTTAATTCCGTTTTGAGGGAATCAATGCGTTCCTGCCCTTGTTTTTGAGCAAATACAGCCCCTCCCCAGCCTTCCCCGAAGAGGAGGAAGAGTAGCAGAAGGAGGCCTCCCCCCAACCCCCTCCGAAGGAGGGGGAGTGAGCGGGTGAAAATGTTATAAAGTGATTTTTTCATTGTCTGAACGGTGGTTTTTTGAATTATCAACTATCCATTGTCAATTGACAAAGTACATGTCAATTTCCCCCTTTCCTTTGGCGGTTATCTTTCCTCTGTATGCACATTCAAAATCATCTTTTACCAGTTCATGCGTAGTTTCGGAGATATTTATTTTCCCGGCTTCGCCACTTTGTTCCATGCGGGCTGCCGTATTTACCGTATCGCCCCAAATGTCGTAAGCGAATTTCTTCACGCCAACTATACCGGCTACTACCGAACCGGAATGGATACCGATCCTGATTTCAAAAACCTTTTTCTGATTTTTACGTTCTGCGATAAAATCCCGGATATATAATGCTGCCTGTACGGTCTTTTGTGCATGGTTCGGATCAGCAGTGGGCAGACCGCATACAGCTAAATATGCATCACCTACCGTTTTTATTTTCTCCAAGCCATTACGTTCGATGATATTGTCGAAAGCGGTAAAACACTCATGGAGTTCCTGTACCAAAGCTTGCGGGCTGAGTTGTTCCGCAGTTTGGGTAAAATTTACAAAATCGGTGAAGATTACGGTAACGTCATCAAACTGCCGGGCTTCGGCATAGCCATTTTCTTTAAGTTCTTCCGCTACTTCTGAGGGCAGGATATTGAGCAATAAATTTTCCGATTTGCGTTTTTCCACAGAAAGCATCTGGTTTGATCTTTTCTGTATATTGTAATTTTTAAAAATAAAAAACGAAAGCAGCAGCAACATGGCAATGCCTGCAAAGCCTGCGTAGGTATATGTTTTCTGTTTTTGAAATTTCAGGTCGGAAAGTCTTTTTTCATCGGCATGATTCAGGCTGTCGGAAAGTTGCTTCTTGTCAAAATCAAACTGCATCTGCCTGCGGGTAATCTGCTTTTTTGTTTCTTCACCCATAGCGCTGTCGCGCAGAGTAATATAGTTATGATAGGCATCCAGCGCTTTTTCATAATGGCCCTGTTCCCGGTGAATTTCGCTCAGCAGCTTCCAGGCGGGAATCATGTCTTCCATACTGCCCGTTTCATTGGCATAATGCAGACTGCTGTCGGCATAGGCAAGCGCATAGCGATATTTCTCTCCGGGTCTTACCATCATCTTCGCCAGTACGGAATCCGGCGCATGAAGGCACAGCTCCGAAAACAGGCTTAATGTGCACGATGCTATAAACCGGCTATGGCTTTCGCGGCTCAGATCCTGTGCCTGCTTTACGTAAAATAACGACAGCGAATAGTCGGAAAGATAATAATAGATATGCGCTACATTATAGCAGGCAAGCGCCTGGTATGTTTTATCCGCTATAGTCTTATATATTTGAAGCGCCTTTTTATACCATTCAAGCGCCTGGGGGTAATCCGCCAAATGTTCATAGCTGTCACCGGTATTATTAATACAGTTTGCCACGAGGAGTTTATTGCCTAATTGCTCTGAAATTTTCGAAGCCTGCCTGTAGTATTCAATAGCATTGGGATAATCGGACAAAGAGCTGTAAACAACACCTATTGTCATCAGGGTGAAGGCGGCATAGCTTTGATTGCCGGTAGCCTCGCAAAGCTTCAGGGAATGCAACAGCATATCAATAGCCTTAGTATAATCTGATAAGGCAAAAAAAGCATTTCCCAGATTTTGGTAAGCTGCCGCTTCCAGCTCCTGAAGGCCGTATTGCCGGCACAGTACAAGAGATTGCCGTACGATTTGTACCGACCTGAAATAAGCGCTTTGGTTGTAATACGCTATTGCGAGATTATTCAGTGTTGCGGCTGACAATCCATAGTTGCCCAGCCGTCTGCCTGCATCCAATGTATTGCGAAAGCAGATTTGCGCAGTATCATACGCTCCCATAAAGACGTACGCCTGGCCGATATAAAGCTGTATCCATGCCTGCAATAATTCATCTCCGGCTTTCCGGGCATAAGACAAAGCCTGCTGATAACTTTCCACAGCCTGGGGATAGTCAGATAAATTAAATCGGGCAAGCCCGGTATTCATCAGGCTACCGGCAATGATAGCATTATCGCCAAGTTTTTTTCCCAGAACAAGAGCAGCATTTCCATACATCATTGCCGTATCCGCTTTACCATGCGTGTTGTAATAGGCTGCGATATTGCATTGTGCTGCGGCAATACCTTTTTCCCAATGCAGCTTTTGTGCAAGCTGAAGCGCTTTGCTGCCATATTCAAGTCTTTTTTGCGCATGAATACACTGGTAATTCAAAGAAAGGCTGTTGAGGAGACTAACCTTAGCAGTATCGTTTTTGGCTCCGGGTAATTCCCTGAGCAGAGAATCAATAAGCTGCTGTCCCTGCTTTTGAGCAAAGCCGGTTTGTGCGCTGACAGACATCATCAGCATAAGGAACACAACAGGAAGTAACTTTTTCATTTTTAATGTTTATCAATTACAGATTACCATTATTCTATAAAATAAGTTTGCATCATTCCTTTTCCCTTGACCTGAAACGCTTCTCTCGGAACAAAATGCCATTCTTCGTTGTACACTTCGAGGGCATTCTTAAAGTTTTCCGTCACCTGTATTTTACCTGCTACTCCGGTACTTTCCATCCTGCTGGCCGTGTTTACCGTATCGCTCCATAAGTCGTAAATAAATTTTTTCTCTCCGATAATTCCTGCAACCACCGAACCGCAGTCAATTCCTATTCTGAAATCAATAGCCGTATGATCTAAAAACTTAAAATTTTTCATTTCATTTTTAATTTCCACAGCAAAAAGGATTGTTCGCATCGCATGGTCTGTTTGCGGCTCAGGTATTCCTGCCGCCGCCATGTAGGCATCTCCTATTGTTTTTATTTTTTCCAGACCGTGTTTATCCGCAATCCTGTCGAAACTTGTGAAGATGTCGTTTAATAAGGCAACAACCTGGCGCGGGTTTGTTCTGGAAGCCAGATCGGTAAACCCCACGATATCAATAAAAATAACCGACACATTACTAAAGTTGTCCACAATAGTTCTTTCTCCGTTTTTTAGCCTGTTGGCTATTGCTTCGGGCAATACGTTCAGCAGCAGGCTTTCTGATTTTTGTTGTTCCTTTTTCAATTGCTGAGTTCTTATCCCAACTGTTTCCTCCAGTTTGTCGCGGTGTGCCAGTATCTCCTGATTAAGTGCATAGTTCATTTCATAAGTTTTCCTATCGTCCCGCAACAGGTCAAAAAATACAAGAATTAAAACCGCGAAAAAGCCAAATTCCAACAGCATAATATTTTTTATGATACCTCTTGATACCAGCGAATCATTCAAAGCACAAATGATCATCACGATGACTATAAACAAAAATTCCCAGTGTCTGCTGCTGCTTGCTGATTTGAAATATTGCACCGCACCCACTATCAGGCACAACAGCGCATGCAGTATGAAAGCAATATAAAATGGCCCGGGTGTAGAAACATTATAGACAAAATTTGTACCAGGGGTTTGGACAACAATGTGCTTTACAGGAGAAGACAGGAAAAAATTAAAGAAAGCCGATATTGCATATACAGGCGCCATATACGCTATGGAGTACACCACTTTTTTATTTTCGTTTGGAGCATATATGCTGTAGAAAGATATAAAGAATATGGGGAAACTTATGATTGCCGAAATCATCTTCAACTTGTGAAACAGCAAATACTGCGGCTCGGTGAAACTAAGCCCCATTAATAATTCAAAAAATATATAGAAAGCGCCTAAAAGCGCACCTGTGGCAAAATAAAAATATTTGCTGTTTAGTTTTTTATGAATAAAAATCAGTGAGGAATAGGTGAAGAATGCCAGGAACAGCATTCCGGCAGACAAAAATGCCAACACAATATTGAATGCTGTCATATTACTTTGCAATAGTATTATTATCAATTAAATAAATACAGGAGAAAAGCTATTATACCTTTGTATTGTTCTTCTTCATGTTAAAATGTAAAATAAACATTTAATTTTCAAATATCAATACCAAAACTCCAAATAGTCGCTTATTTTTATGTATTCTGTCTTTAATTGAAGCCGAAAAAACCTGTACCCATCAGCAGATATAGCTGCTATGTAAAGGATAATCTGCAATATGGCCTGACAGGCGTTTCTCCGGATTACGATACATGGGCGCTGATTTATGGCTGCAAAGTTTGCACAAGACTGTTTTGTTTATTCTCACCAACGGTTAATTATGCTTCTCATTATCAACTTCTTATGTTTTTTTGTTAGTTAATGAGGTTAACTGATTTTTCAGTAATAAGGGTTACGGCGAACTCCATGAATTATCTTTCCGCATCCGGCTGCTCCACAAAATACATATCCAGCTCTCCTTTGTTTTTAGCTTTTATTTTTCCACGATGAACGCATGTAAACTGCTCCTTCACCAATTCATAAGTCGTTTCGGAAATATTGACTTTGCCCGATTCACCGCTTTGCTCCATTCTTGCTGCGGTATTTACCGTATCGCCCCAGATATCGTAGGCGAATTTCCTGATGCCCACAACGCCCGCTACGACCGGACCGGAATGGATACCGATCCTGATATCGAAGGCCTTGTTGTCGCCCAGAAGCTGTTTCTGTTCTTCAACAAATTGCCGGATATCTATGGCTGCACGAACAATATTCACGGCATGGTTGGGGTCGGCAAGCGGAAGCCCGCTTACCGCTAAATAGGCATCTCCCACAGTCTTTATTTTTTCAATATTATATTTGGAAACGATTTCATCAAAAGCTTTAAAGTACTGATGCAACTCATCCACCAGTTCCTGTGCGGTCATCCTTTCACTGGCCATAGTGAAGTTCACGAAATCGGTAAACAATACGGTTACCGCATCATAGTGTTGAGCATTTGCGTAACCGGAGTTTTTTATTTCCTCCGCTATAGCTTCCGGCAGAATATTATACAGTAGCGAGTCGGATCTTTGCTTTTCTTCCTTTAGTTCAGCAGTTCGTTCTTCCACCTTCTCTTCAAGGTTGGCATACAAAGTAGCATTATAGATGGAGATGCCCATTTGGGAAGATAGTAATTGCAACACTTTCAGGCGATCTTCCGTGAAAGCATTGGCGAGTATATTGTTTTCCAGGTAGATGATACCGTAAGTTTTATTTAATAGCACTATCGGGCTGCATAAAACAGACTTTACGTTCTTCCTGGCGATATATTCGTCATTGGTATATTTTGCATCCTCTGCGGCATCCTTCAGCACTACTGCCTGACCGGTATTGAATACATAGTTAACGATGGATAAGGGAAGGTCGGGGTTGTCTTTTACCGGTGTATGCTGCATGATGCTGATGGCTCCGTTTTCTGCAATAGCCTCTATCAATAAATCTCCGTCATGAGCCAGCATCAATACGCCATTTTCCGCCCCGGCATTCATGATAATAATGTGCATCATTTTATCAAGCAGCGACCGGATTGATATCTCGCTGGATATCGTCTGAGAGTATCTTACAATCGTTGCCACATCAAGAAGCTGGGTGCTGTCGCTGCCCGAATAGGAGTTGGCCATAGTGCCTTGTTTTCGCAGTGTTGACGCTGTTTCATCCATCGTAAGATTAAAAAGTCCCGGATACTGCTCTTCCATAAACCGGGTCTTTCCCAGGGCACCCCATTTATTGTACAAATAATAAGCTTCGCGGAAATAGCCCATTGCAGCTTTTTCCCTTCCGCTTTTATAATAGTGCTTAGCAGCCAGTTCATTGGCCAGGGCTTCATCAGACTGCCAGCCATTTTTGTTTGCCGTGTTGACCGCCGATTCATATAAACTTTCTGCTTTTGCCGGATCATGGTCTATACTGGCCATTTCGGCTTCCATCAGCAGTTGCAGATGCATGAAATTTTCGGGGTTGAAGGCTGCCCATTTTTTCATCTTACGGTAGGCTTTCCGCATTCTTTTTTTCAATTCCGCCACAGGAGGCTGCTCACCGTATTGCAGGTATCCCGAACTGGCAAAAAAAGAAACCGTATTAAGTACCGTGAGATAGGCAAGACTAAACATGGATTTGACATATTGTTCTGCTTCCCTGACTAATGCAATGGCTTTTTCATAAGCTTCATAAAACAGGTGAATACCGGCCTTATTGATATAAAACATACCTATGCCCGACAGGTATTTACGTGCTGTCATTTTAGCCAGGCATTCCGCTTCATTAAATCCTGCATCGTTCAGTGTAAATTTATCTGTGGTAAGACCGCTCTTGTTTTTGGCGGTCTGGATATGCAATAGTGTATAATCGAGCGCATCGGCATATCCGGTATCTTTAACAACATCCAGGTATTTTTCCTGTTCTGCAATGGAGGCAGCGAGACTCAGCTTAGGATCCCATACGACACAGTTAACTGCGCAGTACGCGAGAAAGAAAAGATCGCCCGACAGGTAGCCGTTTTCAATTCCTTTTTTAAACCATGTCCGCGATTCGGTCCAATGATGGGTAAAATGGTGAATCAACACACCATAAGCAGCAATAACCCGGCACCGGTATTCAATATCCCCCAGCTTTTCATTAATATCAAGAGCAAGCTTTCCGAAATTGCCGGATGATTTATAATTGCCAAAAGCATCCGCTAATACCGCACCGAATGAAATATAGGCAAATGAAGATTCCGGGCAGTTGCCATGCACTAAGGAGAGGTTTACAATTTTCAACTGCGTGAGACCGTACAGGGTGTCATTACCGAGGGTATAAGCAGAAGGGCCTATTTCGGCCAACAGCCTGGCCGCTGCCTTTTTTTCGGGGCGACTCATTTCAGGCATCGAAAGCAAACCGGCAGGTTGGCGTCTGCCGAGATTCCATTTTGCCACTAATAATTCTTTCAGTACGGCCAGGGGACTTGGTTTTGCCGACAACTTCATACCCAACAGCTTCAACCCTTCTATACCTGCTTTGATAGCATCTTCATTTTTGCCTGTAGTTGCATACTGGCGGAGCCGGATGGCAAGTATAGCCACTTTTTCAAGTTTGGTATGGGCTCTCAATAATAATAAATCAATGGCCTCTTCGGCTGTACGCAGATTATTGATCTGATAAGCGTTCTGCGCAAATCCCTTATATAATTCGAAAGCCAGGCTGTAATGTGTCTGCCATAAAGATGAAGGCAGTAATTTTACACCGGCCTTGTAATACCCGAATGCGGCAGCGTAGGAGATAACTGCCTGCGCTTTTTTGCCTGCAATAAGATTCAGGGCGGCTATGGCTTCCCTTTCCTCCGGGTCTGTAAGCAGATTCATACTTTCATTAAAATGATGAAGGAGTGCTATTACTTTTTCCTGCTGCTCTTCATCCGATAAATTTTTTCTCAGCAGCCTGCCTATGCTCAGGTGTATTGCTTTCCGTTTTTCATCCTTCATTAAGGAATTAGCGGCATGCTGTATATGATCGTGATGAAATTTATACGCTACACCCATATCCTCGTTTTCAATAACGAGGCGGTAATCATCACTGAGCGGCAGGATAATTTCCTGTTCTATGGCAGGCCATAATATGGCGGAAACTTCAGCAGCAGTACGATCGGTACTGATGGCAAGTGTTCTAAGGTCAAAGCTGTTACCGATGCATGCTGCCGTCTGCAACAGCAAAAGGCAATCTTCCGGCAGGTCTTTAAGCTTTTGGGTCAGTATCTCTACTACATTTCCGGAAATATTGATACCGGAGATTTTTTCGGTATCCCAGTACCAATGATTCGTACTGTGGTCAAATACGGCATAACCCTCTTTGTATATGGTTTTCAACAGCTCATTGATATAAAAAGGATTCCCGGCGGTTCTTTTGTATATGATTGCAGAAAGCCCGGATGTCTCATCCGGCATTGCCTGGAAAGTATCTGCTACAAGCATATTGACATCGGCTTCATTCAATACATCAAGCCGTATTTCATCTGCTTTTTTTGTTTTTCTAATCTGCTCAATGGTCAGCGCCAGGGGATGGCTTTCCGGCACTTCATTATGCCGGTATGTGCCGACAATGAACAGGTAGGGAATTTCTTTAGTAACCAAATCCTTTATCAAAGCCAGAGAAGCATCATCTGCCCATTGCAGGTCGTCCAGAAATATGGTAAGCATGTGTCCGGCGTCGGCAAACACCCTGATAAATTCGCGCAGGGTAAAGAAGAAGCGATGCTGCACTTCTGCCGGATTAAGCTCATGAGGCTTGTCCTGTCTGCCAATGACAGCTTCAAATTCAGGTATCAGTTCTAATAAAACAGGCACGTTAAGACCTAAAGTTGCCAGCAATTCGTCTTTAATCTGTTGTATGGTTTGCTGCGGCTCGCTCAGGAGGTAGCGTACAATATCGGCAAATGCCTGGGAAAACACATTGAAGGGTATATTCCTTTTAAACTGGTCGCATTTGCCTGCGATAAAATACCCCTTCCCCCGAATCACAGGTTTGTGTATTTCGTTAATGAGCGCCGTTTTGCCACTCCCCGACACACCACTTATCAACATTAATTTGCAATGGCCAGACTCCGCTTCATTAAATGCTTTCATCAGCGTGGAGATATCCTGCTCTCTTCCATACAGCCGTTCGGGTATTCTAAATCGCGAATACATATCTCTTTGTCCGGGCTGAAAAGAAGGAATGGCATTTGTCTCCTCAAAATAATGCAGGCATTGCTCCAGGTCATATTTAAGTCCGGAAGCGCTTTGGTATCGCTCCTCGGCAGTTTTGGCGGTGAGTTTTATAATAATATCCGACAGCATTTCGGGTATCAGCGGATTCGCTACATGAGGTGCCGGAATACTTTTGGCGATATGGCAATACACTAATTCTACAGGATCGTCGCTATTAAAAGGTACTTCTCCTGTAAGTATCTGGTAAAGCGTGATACCCAAGGAATAGAGGTCGGTACGGTAATCAACGGAGCGGTTCATTCTGCCTGTTTGCTCCGGCGACATATACCGAAGTGTGCCTTCGAGTACATTAGGGTTAAGTGCGAAGGGACGCTCCACCGAAAGCATGGTACACATACCAAAATCAATCAGCCTGATTTCTTCCGTTTCTTTATTGATCAGGATATTATGCGGGTTAATGTCTTTATGAATGATATGGCAGGCATGTACCCTGTTGAGTATATCTGTAATTTTTATCGCTATTTTCAGGAATTTTTCAATTACAGGCTGACCACCGAAGCCCTTTATATAATCATCAAGGGGAATGCCGTTAAAATCTTCCAGTATAATAACCGGCCTGTTTTTATAGTTGATGAAAGCCAAAGCTTTATTCACACCCGGAATGTTCAGTTTGGACAGTATGTCGTGTTCCTTAGTCAATATAGCTGTTTCTGTAAGACCCGGATACGATTGAGAAGGGGTTTTTAATACCACCTTTTCATTGTCTGAAATACTGTTTCCCCTATAAATAGTAGTATGCCTGCCAACATGCAGCGCTTCCTGTACAGTATATCCGGGTATGTTAAGTTCTCCCAGCATGTGTCATTTTTTTTAAGGTCAAATATTGTGATTGTATTGCTGTACAGGTGCATTCACTCCATCTATGTCTTTTATCATAATTAAAAGAGAAAACTGGATAAAGCTGAAAAGAAAAATGATGGCATAAGTAGTCGGATTTTTGCTGAAGGGGAATAAGTGATCGGCAATCGTTTCCAGCACATACAAGGGTCTTGTAAAAATATCCCAGGAATTCAGCCGGAGTATTCTACCCAAATAAATACCAAAACTACTGATAATAATACAAAGATTAATAAGTATTGCAGTCCATGCTTTTCCGGCTGTTTTTGCAAACAACGCCTTCATGAGTTTCATGGAGTATAAACCATAGCACAGGGCCAGGAGCGCCATAAGGAAAATGATCAGCGCATCATAAATAACCAGGTTATGAAAGTGTGCGGGGCTGTTTTCGTTCACATGTATAATGTCTGTAATCATATAGGGTGCATTGGGATAAAATAACAGCCACAAAAAGCTTCCGATAATTATGAAGAATGTGCCGAGCCTGCCGGAATAATAATACAGGAATACCGCAATGAGCAAAGGAACCAGCCCAAGAAATAAATTCCAAAAGAGAAAATTAAAATAGGAAGAATCCGTGACCCAGTTTCGAATCAATAAAATTAAAGAGTCGAGGATCGTAATAACCAACAGTACCCGCAGGTGATTTTTCAATATAATGAATTTCATTTTACGACAGATTAATGGTTTCCGTTTGATGGCCACAGATACGAATAACAAATGTTCACCTGTACTGCTGTGGTTATTTTAAATCTTTACTTAGTACCCTGTTCCGTTTTTTCATGTTTATCATTTATGGTAACGGATGGATCAAAGCCGGCAATATTGGCAACAACCAGCCATAATATCCAGCAAACAATCCCAAACAAAATATATCCGCAGTAACCGAGAATAGGCATTTGTGAAAAGATATGGATTACATCAACATAAGGAACCGAATACTTCCAGTAATTGGGATTTGTAGGTTCATTAAGATAAAACCAGTTGCTTCCGAAATTCCAGAATTCCCAGAAAAAACCGTTGCATAGTGTGGCTATGCCAATAAGTGCAACAAATGACCAGTCTCCTTTTGTGCTGACAGGTGTAAAGGGTGTCCATATCCCGGCCATTGCCATAGCCGGAACAAAACCGGGCAACAGGCATATCCATAGTACCCAGAACAGGGGATATGGGAAATAACCCATCAGCAACATCAGCGATAACCCCAGGAAAAGGAAGATGTACTGCCATGTCGCAGAGAATTTGATCTTTGGCCCGTTAGTATATCTGCCTTTAAAGAACTTTATGGTCTTTAGCAGAAGATACCATTCAAAGATCGCAGGCAAAACCGTAGTGTATGAAACCAATTGCCAGGATATGTTTCCAAAATTCGTCAATATCTCATTATTGGGATAATACCAGTTTTCCAATACGAAGAAATTAAGAAACTCAAAAACGAACCAGCTAAAGGCAGAAGTTACAGCCATCAGCTTCATGGTATTCGGTTTTGAAGAAAGCAGCGATACGCCATTATTGCGCTTATATACGATACCGTCCAGCACCAGAATAGCGCCCCACCATAAAGGCACGAAAGTGTAATGTTCCAGCGGGTAGATAACTTTTATCCTGCCCCACATCACGCCCCAGCTTACGAGCATCACAATGAGCGCCGGCACAAACCATGGCGGATACCGGGTTATCCGCTTCGGTTCTTCGTTTACGACATCCGGCTTTTTAAACCCGAATAATTTAGGGAAAACCAGGAAAGCATAAACGATGGCTTCCACAACACAAAAAGCAATGAATACATACAGGTTGAACCCGGGATCCGAATCTACTTTTTGCGCAGGGAACAACCCATACCCATCTGGCATGTGACCCAGTTTCAGATAGCTTCCAATCATAGGCAACGCGAGTACCATGATAAATATGACCACCAGTAGCAGTTTCTTTTTCATAATTGTTTGTTTTGATTATTGATGTTTTTATTCCGGTTTAAATTGTTTTATCGTTTTGTCTGGCGCAGCTCCGCCAGATTTTCTTTTTCCACAAAATACATATCCATCTTCCCTTTGTTTTTCGCATCAATAGCCCCTCTATACACACATTTAAAATCATCTTTCACCAATTCATAAGTCATTTCTGAAATGTTTATTTTCCCGGCCTCGCCACTGCTTTCCATGCGGGCTGCCGTATTTACGGTGTCGCCCCAGATGTCGTAAGCGAATTTTTTTACGCCTACAATACCGGCTACTACGCTGCCGCTGTGTATGCCTATTCTTATTTCAAAAACATGCTCCTGCTTTTTTCTTTCTTCAATAAAAGTGCGAATTTCTAAAGCTGCCTGTACAGCTTTTTTCGCATGGCCAGGATCGGCAATTGGCAGGCCGCAAACAGCTAAATAAGCATCTCCCACCGTCTTTATTTTCTCCAAACCATTGCGCTCTATGATGTGATCGAAAGCGGTAAAGCATTCGTGGAGCTCCTGTACTAAAGCTTGCGGGCTGAGTTGCTCCGCAGCCTGGGTGAAATTTACGAAATCGGTGAAGAGTACGGTGACCGCATCAAATTCTTTAGCGGTAGTAGCGCCGCGTTCTTTCAGCTCGGCGCTGATTTCTTCGGGAAGGATATTGTGTAAAAGGTTTTCCGATTTTTGTTTTTCGGCAGCCAGCTTTTTGTTATTGCGGAATACCAATCCACTGAAGCCTAAAAGCAATACCACCAACCCCGCACCCATAGCGGTATAGGTTTTTTGCTTCATTAATCTTTCAGCAGCCAGCGCCTGCACCTGGGCGTTTTGCAGACTATCAGCCATTTGTTTTTTGTCGAACTCATACTGCATAGTGGTTTGGGTGAGCTTTTTGGTGTTATCTTCATTGTACAAACTGTCTTTGTACAGGATGTACTTTTTGTAATTTTCCAATGCAGCATTGTAATTACCCAACACGCTGTCGGCTTGCGCCATAATTTCATAAGCACGTTGAACACTTTTTTTTGCACCTATTTCAAGGCTTAGGTTTAATGCTTTTTGCAGCCATTTTTTTCCTTCCACAGCCCGGTTGGTCGTAGTATAAACACTACCAATTCCGGAATAACATGCGGCTATGCCACTTTTATTTCCAATAGCTTCAAATATTTTCAAAGCAGCAAAATAGTTTTTAATGGCTTCGGGATAATTGCCTTGCCCGGCATATACCACTCCAAGATTGCTATAAGAAGATGCCATTCCGCTTTTAGCTCCTGTGGCTTCTCTCATTTTCAAGGCGGCAAAATGATTTTTTAAAGCTTCGGGGTAATTGCCTTGTGCAGTATAAGCCATCCCGATATTATTGTAACAATTAGCCATATCATCTTTAGCTCCAATAGTTTCAAATAATTTCAGGGATGACAGATAATTTTTAATAGCTTCGGAATGATTGCCCTGAAGAGCATACACAATCCCGATATTAACATAAGTGCCGGCTATTCCGATTTTATCGTTAAGCGCTTCTTCTGTTTTCAAAGAAGCCAGATAGCTTTTTAAGGCTTCCGGATAATTGCCCTGGTTAATATAAACATTCCCGATATTGTTATGATTCGTTGCAAGCCATTCTTTATTGCCGGTTGCTTCATTGATTTGCTGAGCCGACAGATAGCTTTTAATAGCCTGGGGATAATTGCCCTGCGCTGCATATACAAGCCCGATGTTATTGTAATTACCGGCTACTCCGCGTTGATTCCCCAGAGTTTCATATATTTTCAAAGAAGCGAAATAATTTTTTAAGGCTTCCGGGTAATTATCCTGATCAGCATAAGCGCTCCCGATATTGTTATAAGCGCTGGCAATGCCTTTTTTAAAACGGAGTTGCTCCGCCAATACTTTTGCTTCTCCTGCATAATACAAGGCGCTGTCATAGTTGCCACTCTGGTCATTTTCCCAGCTAAGATCATTAAGCACATTCACCTTATTCGTATCTTCTTTTGCAGTTTGCAAGACCTGTTGCAGGGAGTCTGTCACTTTGTTTTGGGCATAGACAGCCTGTAGCAGGAAGAAGAACGCCAGGATCAGGACGGGAAGTAATTTTTTCATTGTCTGAACGATTATGGTCTGAATTTTGCATTTTATCTATTCTTGTTTTAATTCTTCGGATTGATGGTATGGTTTTTTCATTTTATCCCTCCGGTTTCACCAGAGGTTATTATTGTTTTAATTCTTCGGATTGATGGTATGGTTTTTTCATTTTATCCCTCCGGTTTCACCGGAGGTTATTATTGTTTTAATCCTTCGGATTGATATTCTTCCATTTGATCTTTAATTTTATTCCCCCGGTTTCACCGGCGGCTATTATTATTTCAATCCTTCGGATTGATGGTATGATTTTTTGCATTTTGCATTTTGTATTTTCATTGTGTGTGCCTAAAATAGATTGACGGATTTTATAAATTTTGGAATAGTTCTAATTGTATTGTTGTTGGCTTATTTTCATTCAAATTTCGGGTATAAATTTTCAATTTTTCTCTTTTCTCTTTTGGTA
>Ga0206106_100254_pt1 | contig 69159 bp, 59 predicted proteins | sample 1B1ome_FD_148677 | JGI IMG/M metagenome (GOLD analysis project Ga0206106, IMG submission 148677) | Enriched microbial communities from leaf-cutter ant dump, University of Wisconsin, Madison, United States - 1B110A | ecosystem: Environmental > Terrestrial > Nest > Insects nest > Nest dump | place...
GATTACCAGCTTTATCTGGCACTCAATGACATCGAACATTCCAAAACGAAAGCCAATCATCCGCAGACCAACGGTATTTGCGAACGCTTTCACAAAACCATCTTGCAGGAGTTCTACCAGGTGGCATGCCCGCGCAAGATTTACCAGTCCATTGAAGAGTTACAACACGATCTGGATGATTGGATGGCGTACTACAACAGTGTGCAGACTCACCAGGGAAAAATGTGCTGTGGACGCACCCCGATGCAAACTTTAATTGACGCAAAGAAGATATGGGACGATAAAATTACCGAATTGAATAACTGAATCTGATCTAACAGGCACTCGTCAAATCGGGTAACTGTCAGACCAGATCTCAACTACTACAGCTCAGCTCCGAAAAGCTGATCGTGAATCAATTTTTCTCAACTGCTTTTATAAATTCCGACTCAGCCTTTGTTGCTGTTGATAAGCAGATTAGGTGGAGGGCCGATCGGCTCGAATGTTTTCAACAAGGGAATATCCTCTTTGCTTATCCAGCGGATATCGGTATCAAATGTGTTTTGTGGCCCCCAGCTGCCGGTAAATTTCTTGCCATCCGGTGTGAACGTCCAGCACATTTCCTCACCCGAAGTATTGATGACATCACCGAGATTGATCGGTTTTTGCCATTCTCCCCTGGCATCCTGATGTGAGATCCACATATCGTGCCCGCCGCGGGAATCCGGATCGATCCGTGTACTGGTAATGACCATGCTTTTGCCATCCTTTGATACTCCGGTCCAGTGCATGTGATCACGCTGCGGAGAATTGATTTTCGCTCCCAGGCTCACCGGTTTTTGCCACACGCCATCTTTTTTCTCCACTTTCCAGATATCACTCTCTTGGGTGACACCCGGCTGGCTGTAATTAAAATAAATCAAGCTGTCAGAAACAATGATCGGACAATGCTCTTCGCCGGTCGGCGTATTGATACTGGGAAGTTCCGGAACATCATTCCAGTTTTTGGCCGACTGCCATACACCATCCACTTTCTGTACGACATAAAGATCACCCGACAGCAGGTTACCTGGTTCATATCGTGTGAAATAGATGACATTACCATCATCTGAAAAACTGGGTTCCAGCTCCCAGGCTGCTGTATTGATATTGGGCCCTACGGTCGGATCGATGTCAGGACCGAGATGAACCGGTTCCTGCCATACATCATCCACCTTGTGCGCCATCCAGATATCGAAATTGTAAGGAGTGCCAGATGATTCGATACTGCCCTTGCGGGTTGACACAAAAATAGCTGTGTTGCCATCCGCACTGTAAGTGATCTCTATTTCCGAACCGGGTGAATTGATCGGTGCTCCCATATCTTTCGATGCAGCCGGCGGCTCAGTCGCTCCACTGCCTTCAGTTCCGTGCATGCCCGGCATGGCATAAGACAGATTACTCGCCAGTACTAAAACCGGTAACGCAGAACACAATTTCATAACAGAGTTGTCTCTCATCCTGTTTCTCCTCCTCTCCAGATAAAAGTAAACCAATCGTTCTCTTTCCGAGATTGAGAAGGTATATGATGAATCACCGGGAGTCAAGCCGGAGAAATAGAGCCACCTTTCATTCTATTTCTCCCCCTGAAATTGATGAGTTGAACTTATTACCAACACTCATCAAGTGAATTCACGGTAAGTGTACAGCGCTTCCCTGCTACTTCATTTTCCGCTCAAGACGTTTTGCAGTAGTAAATCATTCAGTCGTTTGACGAAACCGGCCGGATCTTCAAGCTGCCCTCCTTCGGCCAGTAAAGCCTGATCAAACAGGATGTGGCTCCAGTCAGCAAACTTGGCTTCTTCATATTTCAACCGCTGAATCATCGGGTGGTGCGGATTGATTTCCAGAAAGGGTTTGCTATCCGGAACTTTTTGCCCGGCAGATTTCAACAAACGCCCAAGATTACCACTCACATCATGAGTATCAGCCACCAGACAGGCGGGTGATTCTGTCAGGCGGTAAGTAATGCGCACATCTTTGACCTGTTCGCCCAGCACTTCCTTCATTTTGTTTGTCAATTCCTGGAAATCCCCTGCCTCTTTTTCATGCTCTTTCTTTTCTTCTTCATCTTCCAGTTTGCCCAGATCCAGATCACCCTTGGCAATGGATTGTAAAGACTTGCCCGCATATTCATTCAGATTAGCCACCAGCCATTCATCAATGCGGTCACACAACAGCAGCACCTCAATTCCCTTCTTACGGAATATCTCCAGATGCGGACTGCTTTGGGCGGCCTTCAGGCCATCAGCAGTGATGTAATAGATTTTTTCCTGTTCCGGCTTCATCCGGGCAGTGTAATCATCCAGCGAAACGGTCTGTTCTTCACGCTCATCATGTGTCGAGGTGAATCTCAACAGCTTGGCGATACGCTCGCGGTTGCTATAGTCTTCTGCAATCCCCTCCTTCAGCACCTGGCCAAATTCGCGCCAGAAGGTTTTGAATTTTTCCTGATCTTCACTCTTATCACTCGTGGCAAAATCTTCGATCAGCCCGAGTACCTTCTTGACTGAGCCTGCACGAATACTGTCGATATCTTTCGATTCCTGCAGGATCTCACGTGAGACATTCAGGGGCAGATCACTTGAATCGATAATACCGCGGACAAAACGCAAATATCCTGGCAACAGTTTTTCCGCGTCATCCATGATGAACACCCGCCTGACGTAAAGTTTGAGGCCATGGCGATGTTCACGATCAAACAGATCGAACGGGGCATGAGCCGGGATATACAGCAACTGGATATATTCCTGCTTACCTTCGACTCGGGCATGCACATGGGCAAGTGGCGGTTCAAAATCATGAGCAACATGTTTATAAAATTCGTCGTACTGCTCCTGCGTAATTTCATTCTTTGGCCGTGCCCAGATCGCGCTGGCCTGATTGATGGTCTCATCCTCGTCACTCAACCGGTACGCTTTGCTCTCGTCATCCCACACTTCCTTTTTCATGACGATGGGAAGCGTGATGTGGTCAGAATACTTGCGGATGATGGAACGCAACCGAAAGCTGCTCAGCAGTTCATCTTCTCCTTCCCGCAGATGCAGAACGATTTCAGTACCTCGATCCGGCTTTTCTACAGTTTCCAGCGTGTACTCACCCTCGCCACCGGATTCCCAGCGCACACCGTGTTCGCTTGTCAATCCGGCACGACGCGTAGTCAGGGTTACTTTATCCGCAACAATGAATGCCGAATAAAAACCCACACCAAACTGTCCGATCAGGTTGGCATCCTTGGCCTGGTCCCCCGTCAGTGAATCAAAAAATTCACGCGTACCGGATTTAGCAATAGTCCCGATATGATTGATCACTTCCTGTCTGGACATACCGATACCGTTATCGGTAATCGTGATGGTGCGAGCCTCTTTATCGTAAGCAATACGGATCTTAAGATCAGGATCGGATTCGTACAGCGCCGCATCGGACAATCCTTCAAACCGCAGCTTATCTGCCGCATCTGACGCATTCGAAATCAACTCTCGCAGAAATATTTCTTTATTGCTGTACAGGGAATGAATCATCAGCTTCAAAAGCTGGTTGGCTTCAGCCTGAAAGTTCAAATGTTCGATGTTTTCCGCAGTTTGCATGCTTTTCTCCTTTAAAAATACGCTAACATTGTGCGGTCAGGTTTTCTGATTTCAAGCTGTTTCAACTTCGAAACCCTTATTCCGCAATTTTTCACTTTTTAGATTTGTATGAAATTTTTATCTTTTATTTTTCTGGTGTCGCTGTGTGCTGTTACTTCTCAAATCAACGCCCAGGCACCAGAACTGCCACTCGACAAAATCAAGTTACCGCCAGGTTTTTCCATCAGCGTCTGGGCGAATGTGCCGGATGCACGCACGATGACACTAGGTGATAAAGGAACGGTATTCGTTGGTTCGAAATCAGCCGGTAACGTTTATGCCATCACGGAAAATGCAGGAAAACGTCAGGTCCGGATCATCGCCAGCAAGCTTAAAATGCCAAATGGAGTCGCATTTTATGATGGAGCATTATATGTCTCCTCTGTCAACAGGATTCTGCGTTTCGATGATATTGAGAACACTCTCGACCAACCTTTACCGCCGCACATTATAACGGCCGATTACCCCAAGGAAACCTATCATGGCTGGCGTTTCATCGCATTTAGCCCGGATGGCTGGCTGTATGTTCCAGTAGGTTCATCCTGCAATGTCTGCGAAACAGATCTGGAGCATTATGCTCTGATATCACGTATCAGACCGGATGGTACAAATTATGAAGTATTTGCAAAAGGTGTTCGTAATACAGAAGGATTCGACTGGCATCCCGTCACTAAAGAGTTATGGTTTACTGATATCAGCCGGGAGTGGATGGGAGACAATTTACCACCCGATGAGCTGAACCATGCATCTGTTCAAGGCTTGGATTTCGGTTTTCCATATTGCCATGGCAAGGAAGTTTCTGATCCCAAACTCGGAGCAAAGCGTGATTGTAATAAATTCATTCCTCCTGCCGTTGAGCTCGACCCGCACGTTACCCCCATGGGAATGCGGTTTTACACCGGAACCATGTTCCCCGCCGAATACCATGACAGCATTTTCATTGCAGAGCATGGTTCATGGAACCGCAGTACAAAAATCGGTTATCGCCTCGAATGGGTGCAACTCAAGGCAAATGAAGCTGCCGGAAAAGAAATTTTTGCTGAAGGCTGGCTGCAGGAAAACGAAGCTTGGGGCCGGCCGGTCGATGTTCTGGTAATGTGGGATGGCGCGTTACTGGTCTCGGATGATATGGCAGGTGTGGTTTACCGTATCAGCTACGATCAACCATAAATAAGAACTGTCTCCACCTGCCAGTTCAAGCCCCAATCACATGGAATGCTGAATAGCAGATAGACTCAGTCCCATGAGCATCTGAGGGAACATGCCCAGCAACATGATGGCCAGACCATTCACGCTAACAAGCACTTTAACGTCTGACTTGAATATAATCGGCTGGGTTTGTTCCGGCGCATCGAAATACATAAATTTGATGATGCGCAAGTAGTAAAACGCACCTATCAGGGATAGCATGACAGCAACCACTACCAGCCAGACGTACCCCGCTTCCAGCACGGCCTGTAACACAGAGAGTTTTGCGTAAAATCCGATCATGGGCGGAATACCAGCCATCGAAAACATGACCAATAACATCATGAAAGCAAGCCATGGACTGCGCTGGTTAAGTCCTTTGAAATCACTGATCTTATCCGCTTCAAATCCCTCTCGCGAAACCAGCATGATGATGCCAAACGCGCCTAAGGTCATCAGCACGTAAGCGATCACATAAAACATGGATGAGCTGTAGCCATTTTCTCCCGCTGCGATAAAACCGAGCAAAACGAAACCCATATGTGAAATAGTGGAATATGCCAGCATCCGTTTAATATTCTGCTGGGCGATCGCCACGATATTTCCCACAGCCATGGAAGCAACTGCCAGTAATACCAACATCCCCTGCCAGTCAGTCACGAGATCCCCCAACCCTTCCACCAGCAATCTCATGACAAAACCGAATGCTGCAAATTTGGGTGCTGATCCGATGAATAAAGTAACTGCCGTAGGTGCTCCCTCATAGATATCCGGTGCCCACATGTGAAACGGTACCGCACTTAGTTTGAAACCGATACCTGCAACAACGAAAACCAGTCCAATGATAAAAATTTCATGATCTGCCTGACCGGAACCAATGACTTTTGCCAGCTCCGGCAGATGCAACGTACCAGTCGCACCATATAACATGGACATACCGTACAGTAAAAAACCAGAAGCCAGTGCCCCCAGGACAAAGAATTTAATGGCGGCCTCGGTTGCAACAGCTGATTCACGCTGTAATGCCACCATGGCATACAGTGAAAGAGATAGAAGCTCAAGTCCCAGATAAAGGGTTATCAGGTGGCTTGCCGAAACCATGACCATCATGCCCAACGTTGCAAACAGCGCAAGACTGAAAAATTCACCCCTCAACAACCCCCTGGTGCTGATATAGGATCGGGAATAAATCAGTACTGCTGCAACCGTCACATAAATCAACAGCTTCAGCGTATCTGACATCGCATCGCCGACGAACATACCAGTAAATGTATATCGAACTTCTGTGGAATAGATACCACAGGTAACCAGTGCACATCCTGCAAGTGTCAGCAAAGATAAATAAAATGCCAGATAGCGATTTCTCTCACCGGCAAATAAATCAGCAAGCATCACCACACAAACCATGAGCAGCAGGAAAATTTCAGGGTAGGCTGGTGTAAAATCAGGTAACAGAAAATCCATGAAAAATCCTTAATTTCCGATCAGGAAAAAACCTTCATCATCCAAAATATTGTTTAAATATCTCAAAGCTTGGTACGTGCGACATGTTCAAGCAGATTATCAACCGTGACATGCATGACCTCAGTCAGTGGTAATGGATAGATACCAAATCCCAGAACCATTACCGCCAAAATAGCCAGGATCAGAAATTCACGTGAGGAAATATCCTGCATTCCTTCCACATTACTGTTGGTGACTTCACCAAATATGACCTTTTTGTACATCCACAAGGTATAGGATGCACCGAGTATCAAAGTGAGTGCTGCGAAGAAGCCATACCAGAAATTGACTTCGATAGATCCCATGATGACCATGAATTCACCGACAAAACCGCTGGTTCCCGGCAATCCGGAGTTAGCCATTGCAAACAGCATGAATAACGCCGCGAAAACCGGCATTTTGTTTACCACACCACCATAATCAGCAATCTGGCGAGAGTGCAGGCGGTCATACAGAACACCTACACACAGAAACATTGCACCCGAGATGAATCCATGAGAAATCATCTGCACCATGGCTCCCTCGATTCCGTATGCATTAAACAGGAAGAAGCCCAATGTCACGAACCCCATATGGGAGACCGACGAATAAGCAATCAGTTTTTTCATATCCTGCTGCATCAACGCAACGATACCGATATACACAATTGCGATCAGGGATAAAGCGATCAGAATTCCCGACAGCTCCTGGCTTGCATCCGGAGCTACGGGCAAAGAAAACCTGAGAAATCCATACCCACCCAGTTTCAGCAGGACAGCAGCCAATACGACGGATCCCCCGGTAGGTGCTTCAACGTGCGCATCAGGTAACCAGGTATGTACCGGCCACATTGGTACCTTGACTGCAAACGCGAGCATGAACGCGATGAATATCAGGATCTGTGCCGTCATCGGCAAAGGCAGATGATGGTAGTCCAGAATCGAGAAGCTGCCCCCTGAAGTCTGATACAGATAAATCAGGGCGACGAGCATCAACAGCGAGCCAAGCAAGGTATAAAGAAAAAACTTTATAGCAGCATAAATCCGGTTAGGTCCTCCCCATACACCAATGATAATGAACATCGGTATGAGTGAAGTTTCCCAAAAGGAGTAAAACAACACGGCATCCAGCGAGGAAAATACACCATTGACGACACCGGACATGATCAGAAATGCTCCCATGTATTGAGAAACACGCTCCTGAATCACCTCCCACCCGGCAATCACGACAATCGGGGTTATAAAGCAGTTCAGAATGATCAGCGGCATCGATATTCCGTCCACTCCCAAAGAGTAGAAGACATTGAGCCGTTCAAACCAGACATGGTGTTCCGTAAACTGCATCGTACTGATCGTCGAATCAAATCCACTGTACAGAGGAAGAGCCACCAGAAACCCGGCCACAGCTCCAACAAGGGAAAACCAGCGTACAGCCCGTACGTTCCGGTCACCCATCACCAATACGATCAGACCGAAAATAATTGGCAGCCAGATAATCAGACTTAACAGTGGAAATCCAAACAACATGATCTTTTCGTCTCAAATTGCATATCAATGCGTGTTATTTATCCCAGAGAGTCAGCAATAGTAAAAACTACTTCTTCCCTGAATCCTAGAAATGAAACAGCCACAGACTCATCAACACGAAAACACCCACAATCATGCTGAATGCGTAATGGTAGATATATCCTGACTGGAATCGACGGGCTACCGTAGAAAACCATGCAACAGCTTTTGCAGAACCATTTACCATCAAACCATCAATAACTTTGATATCCCCGTATTTCCAGAGCACACTACTCAGGGAACGCAAGCCACCCGCAAACAGCCATGAATAAAATTCATCGATGTAGTATTTGCGGTCTAGAAGAGTATAAACAGGGCCGGCAATTTTCCGAATTTTCCCCGGCAGTTCAACCTTATACTGATACAGGAACCAGGCAGTAAAAATACCGGCCATCGCCAGCCAGAAGGGCAATGTCATCAATGAATGAATCATCATACCTACTATGCCCGTGTAGTGTTCTTTCATGAGCGCCACCACATCATGCTGTTCCTGTATTTCAATCACCCCGGCAAAATAATCTCCAAAAAGCAGCACACCAATCAACCAGCCTGATGCGACGGTTGGAACGGCCAGCACTGCCAATGGAACAGTCACTACCCAAGGTGATTCATGTAAATGCTCCCGCGTATGCTTATCCATTCGCGGCTCACCATAGAAAGTCATGAACATCAGCCTGAAGGTATACAGCGCGGTAACAAAAACTGTTGTCAATACACAGAAATAAGCAAAGCCCGACCCGGGAAGCTGAGAGAAGTGCACCGCTTCAATAATCGCATCTTTAGAAAAGAAGCCAGAAAATCCGGGGACTCCAGCACTTGCCAAAGCAGCAATGAACATGGTCGCAAAAGTAATTGGCATATACTTCCTAAGTCCTCCCATCTTGCGCATATCCTGCTCATGATGCATCGCAATAATGATCGAACCAGCTCCAAGGAAGAGTAAGGCCTTAAAAAAGGCATGCGTCATCAAATGAAAAATAGCTGCCGAGTAGGCCGATGCGCCTAGTGCGACCGTCATATAACCAAGCTGCGATAAAGTAGAAAAAGCGACAACCCGTTTGATATCATTCTGCACTACTGCAACCAGTGCCATAAACAGCGTCGTAATGCCCCCTATTACCAGAACAGTCGACAGTGCAGCTTCAGAATGCTCAAACAGTGGCGACATACGGGCCACCATAAATATACCGGCTGTCACCATAGTGGCAGCATGTATCAAAGCGGATATCGGCGTGGGCCCCTCCATTGAATCCGGCAGCCAGACATGCAAGGGAAACTGGGCAGATTTACCCATCGCCCCGACAAATAACAGCAGGCAGATGACGGTCATTAGCATCCAGGATTGGCCAGGCCATATTTCGACTGAACGGGATGCCATATGCGCTGCATGAGCAAACACAAGTTCGTAATCCAACGTACCGAAATACATCAATACCAAGCCAATACCAAGCAAAAAACCGAAATCTCCAACTCTATTGACAAGAAAGGCTTTCAGATTCGCATAGATTGCCGTTGGACGTGTATACCAGAATCCGATCAAGAGATAAGAAACCAGTCCAACAGCTTCCCAGCCGAAAAATAACTGCAGGAAGTTATTGGACATCACCAACATCAGCATCGAAAATGTAAACAGCGAAATGTAGCTGAAGAAGCGCTGATACCCGGGATCTCCATGCATATACCCGATCGTGTATATATGCACCATGAGCGATACACTGGTCACGACGACCATCATCGTGGCAGACAAGGTGTCTATCAGAAAGCCGATTTCAAATATCGTCTCACCAGATGTCAACCAGGTATAGACACTGCCGTTATAGGTATTCCCCTGTAGTACATCAATAAAAATAATGATGGAGAAGATAAGTGACAGTGCCACTAAAATGATCGTTGCGCGGTGACTCCATATCAAACCAATCCGTCGCCCGAAAAGGCCAGCAATAATGGCTCCCAACAAAGGGGCCATTGGAACCAGTAAATAAAGATTTTCCATGTAAGCCATCAATTACCAGAATTGGTTTAACAAATTGCTTTTGATCTCAAAGGAACAGGGAATGCTCAACCTTTTAACTCATCCAGATCATCTACGTTAATAGTGTGCAGATTTCTGAATAGAGCAACTAAAATAGCCAATCCGATGGCTGCTTCAGCTGCAGCGACAGTCAGAATAAAAAATACGAAGATCTGCCCTGCCGTATCCTGTAAAAAATGTGAAAAAGCGACAAAATTCATATTGACGGCCAATAGCATCAATTCAATCGACATCAGCAGAATAATGACATTTTTCCTATTGAGAAAAATACCAACGACTCCAATGGCAAACAGGAGAGCACCCAGCACAAGATAATGTGATAACGATACCAAGATGATTACCTTTTAGATGAAGAAAATAGGAAACAGATGGGAATCCTGAACAAAAATTATTCTTTTCTTTCTGCTGGTATGGATATAACTTTTAACCGCTTTTCACGACTAGCAGCTACTTGTTTTGAAACATTCGAAGATTTTTTATCTGTTCGATAGCGCAATGTTATAGCAATGGCAGCAACCATCGCCACCAGAAGAATAACAGCTGATAATTCAAAAGCATATACGTAGTCGGTATAAAGCAATTGTCCCAATTCTTTCGTATTACTGTAGTCCGCTGATTTGGGAGCTGGAATTTGTATATTTTCAGGTCCGAATTGTTTGCTCATCAGTACCATCCCTATCTCACCTGTCATAATAAGGGCCAGTACGGCACCAAACGGGAACCACTTCCAAAATCCCTCCCGCATACGATCCAAATTGATATCCAGCATCATTACCACGAACAGGAACAATACCATGACTGCACCGACATATACCAGAATCAGCACGATGGCCAGGAACTCTGCTTCAAGCAGTAACCATAACCCGGAAGATGTCACAAAAGCGAGCACCAGTAATAGCGCCGAGTGAACAGGATTGCGCAGTGTAATCACTCCCAGTGCAGCAATGACCACTACACTCGCCAAGTTATAAAAAACGAAATCCTGTAAATTCATAAATTTATATCTGTTTGTTAGCGATAAGGAGCGTCTGCTGCCCTGTCTCTGGCTATCTGTTCTTCATAGCGATCACCCACTGCCAGCAACATCTCTTTCGTATAGGTCAGATCCCCGCGAACTTCACCATGGTATTCCAGCACACGAGTCTCAACAATCGCATCAACCGGACAAGCTTCCTCACAGAAACCACAAAAAATACATTTAATCATGTCGATATCGTAACGGGTGGTCCGACGCGTACCATCGTCACGCTGTTCTGATTCGATAGTAATCGCCATGGCGGGACATACAGCCTCACACAACTTACATGCAATACAGCGCTCTTCCCCGTTAGGGTAACGACGCAATGCATGCAACCCCCGAAAACGAGGCGACTGAGGCGTCTTCTCCTCTGGGTAATGCACTGTGATTTTGGGCGCAAACAAATAACGTCCGGTCACTTTCATCCCTTTCAGCATTTCGACCAGCAGAAAGGATTTAAAAAATTGCTTGATACGTTCCATTTCGCTATTACTCTCAGTTAAACCAGAGATTCAACGGAAAACTTTGCCGAACAACTTCTGGCAATTGCATCACCATACCCAACACTACAATCCAGACAAGTGTGAGCGGGATAAATACCTTCCAACCCAATCGCATAATCTGATCATAACGATAACGCGGAAAGGTAGCACGGAACCAGAGAAAGAAGAACAGCATGAAAGCTATTTTCAGAAGCAGCCAGATCATGCCAGGAATCAGATTAAAGGGGACGATATCCACGGGAGGCAGCCACCCACCCAAGAACATGATGCTGGCCAGAGTCGCAACCAGAATCATGTTGGCATACTCGGCAAGGAAAAATACCGTAAAGGCCATGCCTGAATAATCCACATGGAAACCTGCAACGATCTCCGATTCCCCCTCCGCTACGTCAAAAGGTGCTCTGTTCGTTTCTGCCACGCCAGATATGAAATAGACCAGAAACATCGGGAATAACGGGATCAGGTACCAGTTCAGAAAACTGCTACCCTGCTGCCCTGCTACAATATCTCCCAGATTGAGACTTGAAGACATCATCAATACACAAACCAGTGCAAATCCCATTGCCAGCTCGTATGAAACGACTTGTGCAGCAGAACGCATGGCCCCCAGGAAAGCATATTTTGAATTTGATGCCCAGCCGGCAATGATGACACCGTAAACTCCCAGCGATGTCATAGCCAGAATATAAAGCAGGCCTGCATTGATGTCCGCCAGCACCAGTTCCGGCGAAAAGGGAACAACGGCCCAGGCAGCCAACGCAGGCCCTATGGCAAGAACCGGTGCAAGCAGAAACAGGAATTTATTGGCGCCTGTTGGAACAATGATCTCTTTCATGATCGCCTTGACGGCATCAGCTATGGGCTGCCCCCAGCCACGTAACCAAGGTATATCAAAGAAGGTCACCCTGTTTGGCCCTATCCTGACTTGCATATAGGCAATAATTTTTCTTTCTGCAAAAGTAAGATAAGCAACTGCCAGAAGTAACGGAATGACAATCGCCAGGATCAGCAGTAGATTCTTTATCAGCAGAAAGAGAAATTCTCCCCATTCACTGCCAAACAATTGCTCAAATAATGGTTGCAAGCTATCCATTGATTAAATCCCGAATCCAGATTTTTATAATTTTTCCAGCTTGATTTCATCGAACATCCCGCCTAATCCGGATGTCTGTGAATGCGCACATGCCAGTCGGATGCAATTATCAGGCAGGTTGTCATCAGCAGAAATTTCCAGCTGAATTGCTTCACCCTGCTGTTTTATTGCGACCGTCTCACCAGACTGTATTCCAGACTTATTAAGCAGGTCAGGTGAAGCAAATGCAGTAGGTGGTACGGCATCATGTGTTTTCTGTAATGAACTCGCACGCCTTACGATTGGATCAGCCTGATAAATTGGTACCTCACCAATCCTTTCAATACCGCTATTTTTTTGATGATTCTCCGAAATTGAAAATGCTTCCAAAGCGTTATTCAAGCCATGCACAAATTCTTCTTCTGCAGATACTATTTCCGCACGAACCTGTTCTGATGAATCGTAATCGAATCCTTCCAGTTGCAACAAATTTCCCAATACTCGCAAGACCTTCCAGGCAGGACGTGCTTCGCCGAGAGGAGATACTACACCACTGAAACTTTGTATTCTTCCTTCAGTATTAACAAAAGTACCGGATGTCTCAGTAAAAGGGGCAATAGGCAAAATAACATCCGCATAGTCAGGAATGTTGCCTTTGTAACTGCTCAATGAAACTACAAATTCAGCTTTATTCATTACCTGAAGCGCTCGCCCCGTATCATAACAATCCAGTTCTGGCTCTAGGTTCAACAGTACGTAAGCACTACAGGCTGATTCACCATCAGGGGCGCCTAACCCTAGCATCTGTCCCGCATTTAAACCAATCTTCTCTGATACAGTTTTATTTACAGAATTAGCCCCAGTACTCCATGGTAACGCACCAGCAGAATAGGCTCCCACACTATTTGCCGCTTCACCCAACAAACCAAACTGTGCTTCGGTTATTTTTGAAACAGCCAATGCTGCACAGTGTAAATCAGCAAAATGAGGATGATGCTGAGCAAGATTACCCAGAAAAACAGCAGCAGGAGCGTGGTTGATGAGACTATTCGCAATGCCCCGTGCAATTTCAGAAACCTCAACTGCACTTGCTGCAGATTTAATATGCCCCGGCACGGGAACATTCTTGATTTCTGCTGCTGCTTTAAGTACCTGTAATACCATGTCAAGTATGGCTGAAGGAGCGACAATCGCATGATGGGCAATCTTGGTCAACTGATCATCACCTGATGAGTTGATCAGACTTAACTGCCCTCCTTCTTTTACTGCCTGACGCATCCGTTGAGCAAGCAGCGGATGGTCTTTACGTAGTGTACTGCCAATGACCAGCACAGCTTTTAACTGTGAAACCTCAGCAATTTTCATTCCCAGCCATGGCGTTCCACGTAATACAGCATCAGTGCGAAAATCAGATTGGCGCACCCGATGATCGATATTGTGACTACCCAGTCCACGCATCAGCTTTTGCAGCAGGTAGAGTTCCTCCAACGTGCTATGGGCAGATCCCAATGCACCTATACCCTGCGAGCCCTGATTTTTAACGACATTGCTAATACCCTCAGCAGCATAAGCCAAAGCCTCCTGCCAGCCACATACCTGCCACTGTCCGGATTTTCTGATCATTGGTACCGTCAAACGATCTTCCGAATTCAGTCCTTCATAAGAGAACCGGTCTTTATCTGACAACCAGCATTCATTGACAGCTTCATTTTCACGCGGCAATACACGCATGACCCGATTCTTTTTCACTTGCACAACTAGATTACTACCCAGCCCGCAATGCGGACTGATCGATTTTCTACGTGATAGCTCCCAGGTTCTTGCTGAATAACGGAAAGGTTTACTGACCAGGGCACCGACCGGACATAAATCAATTACATTACCGGAAAGTTCAGAATCAACCGCTCTGCCGATGAACGTCAGAATCTCAGAATGTTCTCCCCGACCTGCCATTCCAAGCTCCATGATTCCGGCGATCTCCTGGCCGAAACGGACACACCTCGTACAGTGGATACAGCGGGTCATGTCCGTTGCTATCAACGGACCAAGATTCTTGTTGGTCACGGCCCGTTTGGATTCCTGATAACGGGAACCACTTGAACCATATCCGACAGCCAGATCCTGTAACTGACACTCTCCTCCCTGGTCACAAATCGGGCAATCCAGTGGGTGATTGATCAGCAAAAATTCCATCACCCCTTTTTGTGCCGTCACCGCCTGCTGAGAGTGTGTCGATACTTTCATCCCTTCGGCTACTGGTGTTGCACACGCAGGTAACGGCTTGGGTGCTTTTTCGACCTCTACCAGACACATCCGGCAATTAGCCGCTATTGACAGCTTTTTGTGATAACAAAAATGCGGAATATAGATCCCGATCTGCCTGGCAGCATCCATTACGGTACTACCCTGCGCAACGGTTACCTGTTTGCCATCAATTTCAATATTAATCATCAGCAATAAATCCCGGAATCAGTGGGAATCAGATAAACATGACATAAGAAACCATGGTCTACCTAGACCATGCACTTTTTATGTTCAATATGGAAAACAAATTCATCCCGGAAATGCTGCAACATTGCTCTTACCGGCATTGCGGCAGCATCACCCAACGCACAAATAGTCCTGCCTTGGATGTTATCCGCAAGATTGTCAAGCAAATCCAGATCTTCAACTCGCCCCTTTCCATGCTCAATCCGGTTGATGATCCGGTAAAGCCAGCCCGTTCCTTCCCGGCACGGGGTACACTGACCACAGGATTCTTCATAGTAAAAATAAGAAAGTCGCTCCAGTGCACGCACCATACAAGTCGTATCATCCATGATGATCACTGCACCCGAGCCCAGCATGGAACCCGCTTTTGCTATCGAGTCGTAGTCCATGTCTGTTTCCATCATAACGTCACCAGGCAGAACCGGCATTGACGATCCACCTGGAATACATCCTTTCAGCTTTCTGCCACCACGCATCCCGCCAGCAAGTTCCAGCAGCTTTGCAAAGGGTGTTCCCATGGGTATCTCATAGTTACCCGGCTTATTGACATGCCCGGATACCGAAAATATTTTGGTACCACCATTATTTGGTTTACCGAGCTGCAGGTAATGCTCCCCTCCGTTACGGATGATCCAGGGAACAGAAGCAAATGTTTCTGTATTGTTGATTGTCGTAGGTTTACCGTACAGACCAAAATTAGCAGGAAATGGCGGCTTAAAGCGCGGCTGGCCCTTTTTTCCCTCTATGGATTCCAGAAGGGCGGTCTCTTCTCCACAAATATAGGCACCGTATCCATGATGGTTATAAAGTCGGAAACTAAAGCCGGAGCCCAGGACGTTATCCCCCAGGAAGCCTGCGACATTAGCCTCCTCGACGGCCTCCTCCATGCGCTCATAAACATCCCATATTTCCCCGTGTACATAGTTATAACCGGTACGGATACCCATTGCATAAGCTGCAATCAACATACCCTCAATCAGGATATGGGGATTGTAACGCATGATATCACGGTCCTTGAATGTACCCGGCTCACCTTCATCAGAATTACAGACGAGATATTTCTCACCCGTATACTGTTTCGGCATAAAACTCCATTTCAGTCCCGTCGGGAAGCCTGCTCCACCACGGCCGCGCAGTGCAGATTTCTTGACTTCATCAATTACTGCTTCCGGAGAAATTTTCTGTGAAAGAATTTTTCTCAACGCAGCATAACCGTCACGCTTAAGGTAATTCTTTAGCCGCCAATTATCCGGATCTGCAGTATCCACGCCTGCCATAATGACTTGAGTAGGCTGGGTCATCTCTTTAATTCCTCAAGCAGTTTATCTATCTGGTCTTCAGTCATAAAACTGCACATACGCTTGTTGTTGACCAGAAGTACCGGTGCATCCCCGCAGGAACCCATACATTCACCTTCTTTGAGAGTGAATAAACCATCGGTCGTGGTTTCATTGAAACCAATACCAAGTTTCTGTTTAAGGTAATCTGCCGTCTGATTTCCACCCGATAATGCACAAGGCAGATTGGTACAAACCGTAAGCTTGTATTTCCCAATTGGCTTCAGGTTATACATATTGTAGAAAGTCGCAACTTCATAGACCGCGATTGCAGGCATCTCAAGATAGTTAGCAATGAAATCCATCGTTTCAGTTGCCAGCCAACCTTTTTCGTCCTGTGCAATCGCCAGTGCAGACATCACAGCCGATTGTTTCCGGTCGGCAGGATATTTAGCGATTTCCCGATCAATTTTTCTCAGTGCTTCAGTGCTTAACATCGACGAACTCATCTGTCTATCTCACCGAATACAATATCCTGGGTACCAATGATTGCTACAAGATCGGCAATCATATGTCCCCGGGTCATTTCATCCAGTGCTGCTAAATGTGCAAATCCAGGAGCACGAATTTTCAGGCGATACGGTTTATTAGCGCCATCTGAAACGATATAAATACCAAACTCGCCTTTAGGATGCTCCACAGCAGAATAAGCCTCACCCCGCGGAACATGCATACCTTCTGTAAACAACTTGAAGTGATGGATCATTTCTTCCATATTCTGCTTCATGGCCAACCTGGATGGTGGAGCAACCTTATGATTGTCAGTAATCACAGGACCAGGATTTTTTCTCAGCCATTCGATGCACTGTTTTATTATGCGGTTTGACTGCCGCATTTCCTCAATGCGCACCAGATAGCGATCATAGCAATCACCATTGACACCAACGGGAATATCAAAATCCACCTGATCATAAACTTCGTATGGCTGTTTCTTGCGCAAATCCCATTCCACTCCGGATCCGCGCAACATTGGACCGGTAAAGCCCAGTGCTTTGGCACGATCAGGCGAAACCACACCAATATCGACCAAACGCTGCTTCCAGATCCGATTATCTGTCAGCAATGCCTCGTAATCATCAATGTAACCCGGGAATCGACGAGTAAAATCTTCAATGAAATCAAGCAGTGAACCTTGCCGGTTTTCATTACGTGCACGCGTCGCCTTCTCATCGTGTATTGCTGATGGCTGATACTGCGGCATACTGTCAGGTAGGTCACGATAAACTCCACCCGGTCGGTAATAGGCAGCATGCAACCGGGCACCCGACACCGCTTCGTAACAATCCATCAGATCTTCCCGTTCGCGAAAAGCATACAGAAAAACCGTCATCGCCCCGACATCCAGCGCATGAGCACCCAGCCACAGCAGATGATTGAGGACGCGTGTTATTTCGTCAAACATCACACGAATATATTGCGCTCTGATAGGCACCTCAATCTGTAACAGCTTTTCGATTGCCATTACATACGCATGTTCGTTGACCATCATGGATACATAATCCAGACGATCCATGTAAGGTACAGACTGTATGTAAGTCTTGTTTTCTGCCAGTTTCTCCGTGGCTCGATGCAATAACCCGATATGAGGATCGGCACGCCGGATAACCTCACCATCCAGTTCCATTACCAGACGCAGAACACCATGAGCTGCAGGATGCTGTGGCCCAAAATTCATGGTGTAATTACGAATTTCAGCCATTTCCTAAGCACCCTCTCATTTTGAAATCCCACATGTCCCAGCAATCAGTCATAGAATGATTCATATTTCTTCTTTGCCATATTGTTCTTCACGAATGACATACGGTGTAATTTCGCGAGGTTCGATCGTAACAGGCTGATAGATAACCCGTTTCTGATCGGGGTCATAACGCATTTCCACATGTCCTGACAAAGGAAAATCCTTGCGGAAGGGATTTCCAATAAATCCATAATCCGTCAGAATTCTTCTGAGGTCAGGATGATTATTGAAAATGATTCCAAACAAATCAAACGCCTCTCGCTCAAACCAGTTGGCTGAAGGCCATACAGATATCACCGAATCGACCATGGGAAATTCATTGTCTTCTGCAAAGACACGCACGCGCAGTCTGTAATTATGTTTGACTGAAAGCAGGTGGTACACAACGGCGAACCGTCTGTCCTCCCGTTTATATCCGGCATGCGTATCTGTCGAGTATTCACTGAAATCCACACCACACAGATCAACCAGCGTATCAAACCCCAGATCCTGATGATCTCTCAATACCTCAGCAATATCCGGCAGATCCCGGAAATGTACTAGCAGTGTCAGCTCCCCAAGCGCACAGCTGACATCAATCTGCCGATCACCCAATACTCTCTGTAAATTCGCCGCAAGTTTTTCAAGGCGACTGTCTGCCATCTCCCCTCCCCCTTAGCTAGCGCGCGATTGTATTGGTACGTTTGATTTTATTCTGTAACTGAATGATTCCGTAAAGCAGCGCTTCAGCAGTTGGCGGGCAGCCTGGCACATATATATCGACAGGCACTATCCGGTCACATCCACGTACAACTGAATAAGAATAATGATAATATCCGCCGCCATTCGCACAGGATCCCATCGAGATCACCCAGCGAGGTTCAGCCATCTGATCGTAAACTTTACGTAATGCGGGTGCCATCTTATTACACAACGTCCCGGCAACGATCATGACATCTGACTGGCGTGGACTCGGGCGGAAAACAATACCGAACCGATCCAGATCATAACGGGATGCACCGGTCTGCATCATCTCGACCGCACAACACGCCAACCCAAAGGTCATGGGCCACATTGAGCCCGTACGCCCCCAATTGATCAAGGAATCAAGGCTAGTTGTAACAAATCCTTTGTCTAATGTACCCTCAATACCCATTATTCAATCCCACTCCAAAGCACCTTTGAACCATTCGTAAATGAAACCTACTACGAGTAATCCGAGAAATACCAGCATTGCAACAAAACCAAACCACCCGATTTCTTTCAAGACAACAGCCCAGGGAAATAAGAATGCAATTTCCAAATCGAATAATATGAACAAAATTGCAATCAGGTAATAGCGCACATCGAACTTCATACGCGCATCTTCAAATGCACCAAAACCACATTCATAGGGCGACAATTTTTCGGCATCCGGTTTGTTTGGTGCAAGCAACCATCCTGCCAGCATTGACAATACACCGATTGCCAGTCCGACCAAAATAAATAACAAAATCGGGAAATAATTCCCGAGCATGGTGTTCAGCATCTTTATATCCTTACTAAAATCACCAGACTCAGATCACATAATGATCTGATACTCAAATATGCTTGCTTGGTGCCGACGGCGAGAATCGAACTCGCACAGCTTTCGCCACCGCCCCCTCAAGACGGCGTGTCTACCAATTCCACCACGTCGGCAAAAACCTCAACCGCCCGCTCCAATGAATAAAAGTTACTCGGGAATCTCCCCAACTTTGGAAGAAGCACCACTCTCTCCTTCCTTCTCTGAAGTTCCAAGTTTATCACCCTCTGCAGCAGGAACAGCCACTTCACCTGATTTTACATCCAGTTTCTGCATAACACTCTCTTCGCCAGCATGACTGCCACTGGAAAAATATGTTAGCGTTAAACTGGTAATAAAAAAAACCGTAGTGGCCAACGCAGTCATTCTGCTCAGAAAATTAGCCGACCCACTGGCGCCAAATAAACTTCCAGATGCACCACTACCGAAGGCGGCTCCCATATCAGCACCTTTTCCTTGTTGTAACAGGATCAGGATGATGATTATGATTGCAGCGATAACATGCACCGACCAAATAAGTGTTTCCACAATACATATCCCTAATTAATTCTGCGCTGCCAGACAAATCGAAACAAACTCCGCAGCAACCAGCGAGGCTCCCCCGATCAGCCCGCCATCTATATCAGGCATTGCGAACAATTCACATGCATTATCCGCTTTTACACTTCCACCATAAAGTATCTGGATATTCTCGGCAATCCTGCCATTATGAGCAGCTATCCGACTTCTTATAAATTTATGCACATCCTGCGCCTGTTGGGGAATAGCAGTCTTGCCCGTGCCGATTGCCCACACCGGCTCGTAAGCTATAACTGACTGTCCGAGTGCCTCGATACCTGCCAGATCAATCACAGCATCGAGTTGCGTGGCGATCACCTGTTCGGCCTCACCTGATTCACGCTGAGCCAAAGTCTCGCCCACGCAGAGTATTGGCGTTATCGAATGCGCTTGTGCAGCACGAAATTTTTCAGCCACCACCTGATTTCCTTCACCGAACAATGTTCGTCGTTCTGAATGACCGACAATCACGTACTGGCACCCTAAATCAGCCAGCATATCTGCCGATACTTCTCCAGTATAAGCTCCGTGCTGATATTGACTGACATTCTGCCCCCCCCATGCCATATGAGAGCCCACGAGTATTGACTGCGCCTGTGCTATATATGGATAAGGCACACACACTGCACAGGATACATTCTGTAGCGAGCGAGTTCCTGAAATAACTGCTTCAAGTAGCTCCTGATTCCGAACCAAGCTGCCATGCATTTTCCAGTTCCCGGCTACAAACCCTGCACGCCCCATCATCCCTCCCGTTTATCCAGCTTCAGACTCGTAAAACCGGGGGATGCTACCCGCGAAACCGGGTTGCGTCAATGCCCGTATCGCCCGATCCAACATATCCACAATCGGAATTACTCTGATTTGCTGCGCCCTGAGGCAAAATATAATAAAATACTATACATGGTGTTTTGCATAAATTTGCCCCTCGTTTAACCAAGGTTGACATGAAAAAACTCGTTCTCCTGCGACACGGAGAAAGTACCTGGAATCAGGAAAATCGCTTTACCGGCTGGACTGACGTCGACTTAACGCCCAAAGGGCTAAAAGAAGCAGAAGATGCCGGCAGATTACTTCGCGCAAACGGCTTTTCCTTTGACATTGCTTATACATCTCTACTCAAACGGGCAATTCGTACACTCTGGATCGCACTGGACGAAATGGATCAGATGTGGACTCCGATCGAGCTCAACTGGCGACTCAATGAACGGCATTACGGGGCACTTCAAGGTTTGAACAAAGCTGAAACCGCCAAACAATATGGCGACGAACAGGTGCTCGTCTGGAGACGCAGTTACGATATCCGTCCACCTTCCATCACAATCAACGATGAGCGCTATCCCGGCTTTGATCTTCGCTACAGAAACATGACATCCGGCGATATTCCGGTTGCTGAAAGTCTCAAGGATACGGTTGCAAGATTTCTGCCCTACTGGAATCAGTCAATCGCTCCGCAAATCAAGGCAGAAAAAAAGGTAATCATTGCTGCACATGGAAATTCGCTGCGCGCTCTGATCAAACATCTCGATAATATCTCGGATCAGGATATTCTGAATTGCAATATACCCACAGGGATTCCATTAGTTTATGAGCTGGATGACGACTTGAAACCACTCAACAGTTACTATCTGGGAGATGCTGGCCGAATTGGAGAAGCCATTTCGGCGGTCGCCAATCAGGGTAAATCCGGAGTTTGATGTCTGCCGATTTAATTACCAGCTCAAAACTAGCGCGACATTGTCTTTCCCGGAAAGCAAATAGATTGCTTAAAGCTACCTTCTTGCTGCTTTCAGTCAATGTATTTTTATCCCCCTTACTGTATGCAATTCCCCAGGCCAACCGGGATAATCAAAAACAGTTACAGGAATTACGTACCCGTATCGATGCTCTGCAGAAAGATCTGGTTGATAAAAAATCTTCCAGAGCCAAGGCGGCTGATGCGCTGCGTGAATCTGAACGCTCCATAAATGATCTGCACACCAAACTTGCCAGACTCGCACAGCAGCAGAAAGATGCACAAGAAAAACTGAATCAACTGCAAAACAACTCAGCACTGCTTCAAGACGATATCAACAACAGGCAAAAGCAGCTTGGAAAGCTGATCTATCATCAGCATCTGGCAAAATACGGGAATTATTTGCCCTTGTTACTCCAGCAGCAAAACCCTGATAAAACCACACGTAACTTTTATTACTACAGTTACATTGCACAGGCGCGTTCAAAAAATATTGATAACTTACGCAATCAATTGACTGCTTTGGACACACTAGCTCACGAAAGCCATATTCAGAACGAATCGCTTAAGCGGATCCATAATGAGCAAATTCATCACAAACAACAGCTTGAGCTGGAAAAAAACCGGAAATCAGAAATTCTGGCAGCACTCTCTGAAGAGGTTACTCGCCAGCAGAAAAAAATTGATGAACTTAAACAAGATGAGCAGCGCCTTTCCAATCTGATTGAAAAACTTAACCGACAGCTCGCCCGGAAAAAAAATACTCCGGCTAAAGCAGATGGAAAGTCAGTACTACGCAATGATAAATTACCTGATAGCACTGAACATAGAGGTTCTTTTGCGGCACTGAAAGGAAAGTTGAGACTGCCCGTCAAAGGGGAACTTGCCAATCGCTTTGGCAGTCCACGCGAAAGCGGAAGCATCAAATGGCAAGGATTATTCATTCGTTCTGTTGGTGGTAACGAAGTCAAAGCAATTGCAGGTGGAGAAGTAATATTTGCCGACTGGCTGCGGGGATTTGGAAATTTGATGATTCTGGATCACGGCAACCACTACATGAGCCTGTACGGTAATAATGCAGCAATCCACAAACGGGTAGGCAGCAAGGTTAAAAGTGGTGATACGATAGCAACCGTTGGTAACAGCGGTGGGAACGTTGAAACAGGTTTATATTTTGAACTCAGATATCAAGGAAAACCATTTGATCCATTAAGCTGGGTAAAGTTGGAGTAGTCGGGATTCAACCGGTACTTCTATTAGATAATGGCTTAAATTTTAATTGGCATATACAAATTTTCCGAAAACACAAAGTGCGGAGCAAACACATACCATGCATAATTTTATGAAGAAAATCAGTTTAGTTTTTGCCGGCGTCATTGCTGGAATCATGGTCAGTCTGAATTTCTCCGCCATCGCCGATAAAGAAATCAAAGAAGAACTGCAAACGCTCCCGATTGAGGAACTGCGTACATTTTCGCAGGTTTTCGGGCGCATCAAAAGCGACTATGTCGAACCTGTAGAAGATAAAAAACTGATTACTGAAGCGATCAACGGAATGCTGGTCGGGCTGGATCCGCATTCGGCTTTTCTGGACAGTGAAGAATACAAAGAACTGCAGATCGGTACACAGGGAGAATTTGGCGGACTGGGCATACAGGTAACAATGGAAGATGGCCTGGTCAAAGTTATTTCTCCGATCGAAGACACACCCGCTTTCCGTGCAGGCGTCAAAACCGGTGACCTGATCATAAAAATTGATGACACAGCCGTAAAAGGTATGACTCTCAACGATGCTATCAAACGGATGCGCGGAAAACCGGATACCTCGATTACACTGACTGTCATCCGTGAAGGTGAGGCGGAACCCCTTACTTTCACACTCGTTCGTGCCATTATCAAGATTGACAGTGTCAAGTCCAAGCTTATTGAGCCGGGTTATGCTTATGTCCGCATTACCCAGTTCCAGGAACGTACTGGTGAAAATCTGGCGGAAGCTATTACTAAGCTTTACAGCGGAAGCAAAGTTCCTATGAAAGGTCTGGTACTGGATCTACGAAACGACCCGGGCGGATTGCTGAACAGTGCTGTCGCAGTCTCAGCTGCTTTCCTGCCGAGCAATGCGCTGGTGGTATACACTGAAGGACGTACAAACGATGCCAAGATGCAACTTCGTGCCAATCCTGAATATTATCTTCGCGGATCAGGGCGTGATTTCCTGGCAAATCTCCCTCAAAGCATCAAAACCATACCTATGGTAACACTGGTCAATGGTGGTTCGGCTTCTGCCTCGGAAATCGTGGCAGGTGCTCTGCAAGACCATAAACGATCCATTGTCATGGGTTCGCAAACCTTTGGCAAAGGGTCGGTACAAACTATCCTGCCGCTCAGCAATAACACAGCTATCAAACTGACGACAGCACGTTACTTCACGCCTAATGGTCAGTCGATACAGGCAAAAGGTATCACTCCGGATATACTGGACGAAGAAACCGACAATGACTCACGCCTGTTGAGAGAAGCTGATCTCAACCGCCATCTGAGCAACGGCCAGGAAGAAAAAACCGATAAGGTAGCAACATCTGATAAAAAAGGTGCACAATCTTCCAAAAGATCAAAAAACAAGGCAGATAAGAAGCAGAAAAGGCATGAACCCATGGAATTCGGTTCCAGTGATGACCTGTTGCTGGCCAAAGCAGTCAATCATTTGAAATCCATGGCTCAGAAATCCAAGCATAAAACAGCCAAATCAACTCAAAGCTGATTTTTTCCTGAATGAGGTGGTGGGAGCACTGTGGATGATCAGCAGCTTTTGCGTTACAGCCGCCACCTTTTATTACCGGAAATCGATATTCCCGGTCAGGAAAAGTTAACACGTTCCAGTGTTTTCATTCTGGGAGCAGGTGGTTTAGGCTCTCCCGCTGCGCTTTATCTGGCTGCCAGCGGAGTTGGGAAATTGATTATTTGCGACCACGATCAGGTCGATTTGACAAACCTGCAACGCCAGATTCTGCATGAGACCGCCTCGATTGGTGAGTTTAAGACCGATTCCGCCAGAAATACACTACAACACATCAATCCGGAAATAGAAATTATTTCCTTGCCAGAATATGCTACTGCCCGTCTACTAAACCGAGAAATCGGAAATGTTGATGTTGTCATCGATGCGAGTGACAATTTCTCAACGCGTCATCTGATCAACCAGACCTGCCTCACCCATCGCAAACCTTTGATATCAGCAGCAGCTGTCCGGTTTACTGGGCAGGTAACCGTATTCGACATGCGCCATCCTGATAGCCCCTGTTATCACTGTCTATTCCCTGATTCAGGTGACAGTGATGACCCCGCATGCGCGATCATGGGTGTATTTTCTCCATTGACAGGTATTATCGGCTGTATCCAGGCAGCCGAAACCATCAAAGTATTGCTGGGAATCGGTGAAACACTCCATGGCCGGCTGCTTCTCCTGGACGGACTAACCATGCGCTGGCGTTCACTCAAGCTGAGTAAAGATCCACAGTGCCCGACATGTCACACTGCTTCAGTGCAGAACCTATCTGATTCTCAGTAAAACAAGTCATCTGGGGATTTGAAACTGCGCCATCGCCAGACGCGCATACAGTTCACTGGATTCCATCAATTCCACGTGTGTACCTAGTGCTTCCAGACGGCCATGATGAATAAGAGCAATGCGATCAGCAGTCAGAACGGTACTCAGGCGATGTGCAATGACGATGGTTGTCCTGCCTGTACTCAATCTGGCAATTGCCTGTTGCACCCAGTGCTCACTCTGACTGTCCAGTGCGCTAGTAGCTTCATCCAGTAATAAAACCGGAGCATCTGCCAGAATAGCTCGGGCAATTGCCAACCGCTGTTTCTGGCCACCCGATAATCCCAATCCAGTATCACCCAGGCTGGTCTGGTAGCCCTGCGGCAGAGAAACAATGAAATCATGTATAAAGGCGGCCTTGGCCACCATTTCGATCTCCACATCCGAAGCATCCGGGCACGCATAGCGCAGATTCTGTTCGATACTGCCATGAAACAGCACAGGGTTCTGAGATACCAATGCAAAACTGCGCCTGAGATCAAATAAATCCAGATCGCGGATATTCACGCCTTCTAGACTGATACAGCCCGACTGCACATCGTAAAAACGCAGCAATAAATCGAATAAAGTTGACTTGCCTGCGCCCGAGAGACCGACCAGCGCCAATGTTTCGCTCGGGCGTACCATCAACGAAAAATCATGGATTACCTGTATTTCAGGGCGTGATGGATAAGCAAAACATACCTGCTGAAATACGATATTGCCTGTCACTGCCGGTAGCTGACGAGGATTGGCAGGTGAACTGATCTGGCTGGGCTCCTCCAACAGCTCCATGGTTCGCTCCGCAGCTCCCGCAGCACGCTGCAATTCCCCCAGTACCTCTGATATCGACCCCACCGCTGAGCCAATGATGATACTGTAAAAAACGAATGCCGCCAGTTCTCCTCCGCTGATTCTACCTTCGATCACATCCATACCACCGACCCAGAGCATCATACCGATCGCACCGAATACCAGAACAATCACCACTGCAATCAACCAGGCACGTTGTAATATCCGTTGACGGGCAATGTGAAATGCATCCGCCACATATTGATCGAAATGCATTTTATCCATTGCCTGATGGTTATATGCCTGCACCGTCTTGATCTGTCCGAGCATTTCTCCAACATAAGCGCCAATGGCCGCCACTCGATCCTGGCTTTGTCGCGACAGCACACGCACACGCCGGCCAAACAGCAAGATGGGAACTATGACCAATGGAATACTGAGCATGACGATCACCGTCAGTTTGATATTGGTAATGAACAACCAGATAACGCCACCAACCAGCATAATCAGGTTACGTAACGCTACCGAAATGGAAGAACCCACTACGGATTGCAGCAAAGTCATATCCGCAGTCAGACGAGACTGGATTTCAAGACTGCGGTTGGCCTCGAAAAATCCAGGATGCAGTTCGATCAGATGTGCGAAAACTTTGCGCCGTATATCTGCGATTACCCGCTCCCCCAACCAGGTCACCCAGTAGTAACGCGTAAACGTGCCTATTGCGAGCAATACCACCAGCAATAGAAAAATCAACACATACCGGGTCAGCAGATCAGGTGACTGTGTAGCGAATCCATGATCCACCATCAACCGTATGCCCTGTCCCAGCGATAAGGTAATTCCGGCAGTCATGAGTAACGCTGTCAGGCTAAAGCTTAACGATAATTTATAAGGTTTGAGGAAAGCAGCTGTTTTCAAGACAGCCTGCCAGCGATTACTCGTCATGAATAGATCCCGGGAATAAATCTTAAGGCGAGCAGAAAAAGAGATAGAAACGGAGGTTCTGGATTTTGACGATCAACGGTATAATCGCAAAGTTTTCAGTTAATTATAATAACAGGGTAAATGAAATACTCAGAAGCAGAAAGAATCGGCGTGCTATTCGTCTGCATGGGAAACATCTGCCGATCACCTACCGCAGACGCAGTTTTCAACTACCATGTCAAATCAGCTGGACTAGAACACCGCTTCTATATAGATTCCGCTGGAACCCACGCCTATCACATCGGCTCCCCCCCGGATCGGCGTTCACAACAAGCTGCACTCAAGCGAGGCTACAACATACAGAATTTACGCGCCAGAAAAATCGCACCGGAAGATTTTTCACGCTTCCAATATATCCTGGCAATGGATCGTCATAATCTGGAAGAATTGCAGCAGAACTGTCCATCACAATATACCAGCCGACTAGGAATGTTCCTGCAATACAGCAACCAATGGGACATTCGCCAGGAAATACCTGATCCATACTACGGCGGCAACCACGGATTCGAAAGAGTGCTGGATCTGGTAGAAAATGCGAGTCAGGGGTTGTTAAGGCATATACTCAGGGATATGAAACCTGAAAAAGTCTTACTATAATTACCTCTCTTGGGATACCTCAGTCGGCAGAGTAGCTTTTAAAAAGCTAAATCCAATCAACACATAAGACTAATGGACAACCTCTCTAAACGAGCAACTGCTGTTTTTGCACATAATGAATCTCGCAGAATAATAGACTGCCTTGAGACATTACGTGTTTAGTCCCACTTTGTGATGGTGTTTTGTATGATTCGCTACCGACACAGGAGGAGTTATGGGACAATTATTACACGGGAGTGCACGCCACGACAGCGGCAGTGCGTCGAGCGATACAAGATAGTCAAGAGAGCCTGAACACACTGGCGCAGTGCTACGCCATCAATCCCAAGACGGTGGCAAAGTGGAAGAAGCGCAGTTCCTGCGCAATCTCATCGCCGCCGTACCCTATAAATCCATACCATCCTGACAGACAACGGTATTCAGTTCACCCATCGCAAACCAGACAGGCATGCTTTCTTACATATCTTCGATCGCGTCTGCCTGGAAAACGGTACGGAACATCGCCTGACCCAGCCAAATCATCCCTGGACCAATTGCCAGGTCGAACGCATGAACCGCACTCTCAAGGAAGCAACTGTCAAGCGCTATCATTACGACAATCATCAACAGTTGCGAGAGCACCTCTACAACTTCCTGAATGCCTACAACTTCGCCAGACGACCAAAACCTTACGGGGACTCACACCTTACGAATATACATCACCAAACGCTGGTAAAATGAACCTGAACGCTTTATCGTCAACCCAAACCATCACATAATAGGACTAAACAATTACGTCTTTCTCCTTTGTTGCTAAATATGACTTGTTATGTTTTTAGCAAATGACTGTACAGATGATACTGTTACACGTGCAACCGAATATGCTCGGACAGCACATTGATCTCAAAGTTGGTGATAAAGCGAATGCTTGGAATTATTTTGTACATGAGAAGCTAGATTTACTTTTTCACGGAGGAGATTGTCAGATCAAGAGTAGTGCACTCAATACCTGGAAGAATGCCTCTATCCACATATTAATGCCATCTCAAGCGTTCTGAGTATCTGTCACTAGGGATTTTCAGGTCAACCATATCACTTCACAAGGTGGTTTTGCAGGCAATTTATTGCACTTTCACATAATTTTGTTGCCAGAATACGTACAGAACATATACAACTTCCCTATGGATTGATTGGGGATGATAGCCTGATAAGCATTATGGGATCTTGATCTGGGGAACCATAATCTTGTCCAAATCGTACCCAATGCTACCTCCCAATATGAATCTATTATTCAAGCATCCTTTATGACCCAATATTCTATATTCGTCGGTCAAAACACTACAGTCTGAGACACTTTCAGAATCTGTTAATTAAATTACGTATAAAACAACTGAGGCTATCAGCTTTACCTGACTACATCAATACACTTTACGCGGAAGCCATGGATGAAAAACTCATACCAAGGTGTTCATTAAAATATTACTACTTTGACTGCTGGGCAATCAGGCAAATTCGTAAAGTACGCGATAACTCTGCAAGCTCCATAATCATAAAATAAAAAAATTAAAATTTCCGACCAAGTTCCTGATTTTGATTACATCCATCTGGGGATATAACCCATTTTTTTGCCATTACTACTAGTGCCATAATATTATAAGGCAAATCAAAATAACCTAAGCTTAGAAAAGCCCCCCCAGCGGCATATCCGACGAGACTAACTTGCACCATAGCTCCAAGCTGAGCTGCCCATAAAGTATTTGGATTATTATGCGCATTTTTTCTTAACCATCCAGCCTCTCGATAGGTGGTTACCCACAAAATAAGAAAGAGAAACAACCCTATGAATCCATGATTACCCAGAATTTGGAAATATATGCTATGTGCAGCGCGTGCAATTGTTTCATATTTCCCGTAAAGTATAAAATAGTCGGAATATTGATAGCTCATTCCACCACCAAATAATTCGTGCATAGCTACTCCCCATGCTACTCCCCATGCATTGAGTCGCCCCATGGCAGAGCCATCTGTCTGATATTCCGAAATAGTATCCATTCGTGCCCACCACTGCTCCGGAAGCATTGGAATCATTGCGACTGCAATGATGAGAATAAATACTGCTACCTCTCCTTTTTTTGGACTGCGCCACCAGAACACACTACCCATAGCAATGATCGCAATCAGCGCTCCTCGGGAATATGATCCAAAAGCAGAAACAGCACACAACAACATTACTATGCTGAGCACGTTATGCCAAGCTTTCTTTGTCACCTGAAGCTGTAAAAAATGTATCAGAGGAATTGTCATAATGAGTGCCAAAGCAAACTCATTGTTATCTTCAATGAATGATCCAGGAGGACCCCACACCCGATAATTCCCTAAGGTTGTAAGCGTAAAAAAACCACCTTTTGCGCCTAATATTGCTAGGGAACCAATCAGAACCCAGGCAAAAGCCATAATATGTTCCTTGGAATGGAGTAACGCCAGAGTAACGAATATCATCAGATAAATCTTTATACATTTATTCCATTGAAAATAATCTCCTGATACATCGCGCCCCATTAGCCAAGACAAAGTCATCCATATAACAAAGAGCGCAAAAATAACAACTGGTGCCCCTATAAATGGAGAACGTCTCTCTTTAGTAAACACCAATCCTAATAATGCTATTCCCCCAGCGAACGCTGCAACAGGAGCAGAAAAAAGAAAGCCCCAAGTATAACGATGGGGATTCATGGTACTTATCCAAGTCCAAAATAGCACTCCAATCCATGCACGGCGTAATGCATACAATCCTGCAGCAAGGATAATGATACCTAAGACAATATCACGTAAGGACAAGGTAGCAACCTTCAGCTATGTTCACTTGCAACTATGATATAAAGGAGAAATTATATCTTTATTTTTTAACATTAAAAGTAATATCCATAAATTCATTACCAAAAAGAATCCATCTAAGGAATTATTCTCATTCTCCATTTAAATTAAATAATCAATTACAGCACAACAACACTATTGATCATATAAATTATTCCACATTTTACATAAGATAATCCAGCCACCTGATCAATAGAAATATCATTTCTTATCTATAGAACACCCATCTATAGTAAATACTATTACCCAAATAAATATCAATATTTGATCAGTCTATTCTTACAACTCAGCGACGAATTATTGGAATCAATCTCACAAAACTCTTTAATTTTTTATCAACCAAATTAATACACATATGCTCCACTCCCTGTGGTCGGCCAGACAACACCCATAAACTTATAACCACAATAATATAAATTACGGCTCCAAGTATTGCATCGCTTATCAGCCTCAGGATTGCCCAATCAATACTTTCGGGATGCAATAATTTGACAAATAAATACATTATTAGCGCTCCTAAGATTGGACGCCACGATATCCTAACAATAGTTAAAGCAGAAAAATTAATCACCTGTCTAATTTCATGATAAACAAGCGGTAAATATATCAATGGTGCAATAATTGTTGCTTTTGCAAGGCCAAGTGAATCTTCAAGATATAATCCTATCCATAAAATGGGTACCGTAATCAGTAGCCTAATCCAAGCAAGTATCGCCGCTTGCCGTTCACGACCAGCTGCTACTAAGATTTGGTTATACATTACAAAAGTAATCGCATAGAGTATTCCACTAAAAGCCAGATACTCAACCAAGGGGATAGCCATACCCCATTTTTCTCCCAATAACGTCGCCACTAGATCAGCCGCAGTAACAGAGACACCAACCCCCATCGGGATAACTAGTAATATTATTACACTTAATATTTTTATATATAATTCAGTCAACTGATCACGATCATCCATAAGTCTCGCATAATTGGGATAAAGCCCTCTACCTATAGGACTAACAATCTCATGTGTAAATGAAGTAGCCAAATCATTTGAAACTGTAAAATTACCCATAATATTTGCACTGCCAATTCCTCCAATAATAAATTTTGGAGCCATCTCATGCAATTTGTAAGCTATCTGCATCGGGATAATGGATAATGCAAAATACAAATACTCTGAACCTCGTGTGAGCGAAAAAGAAGGGCGATAAGGATGGATAGCATAACTAATTAGAACATTTATAATTGTTCCTATAAGATTACCGAATACCAATGCCCAGTAATTACCCAACCATATTGCCAATCCTATCGTTGGAAAGAAAATTGAAAGTTTTATATAAATACCATAACGAAAATCAAGATCAAATTTTAATTCCCTCCTTATTAAGGTAGGACCAATACTTGCGACCCCTCCTATCAATACAGAAATCGCCAGGATATGTAATACCTCAATTATTCGTGGCTCATTAAAATATATAGCTACTACCGGTGATAAAACAGCAATTAGAAGTCCTATAAATATATTTTGAAGTAATGAAATAGTCCATGCTGTATCACAATAAGCTTGATCAAATTCCTTAGTACGAATAAGAAGGGATGCCGCTCCAGAATCAGTAACAGCAAAAAGCAAACCAATTGCTAAACTCCCCATTGCAGCAATTCCGAAATCTTCTGGACTAAGAAATCGCGCTAAAACCAGTGTACTAATTACACCGATAAATCTAATAACCCATCTCATTAGAATTGACCATGAAACACCACGAAGGATTTCACGAGAGGGGTTGTAACTAGCAATTTTGTCAAAAGTAGTAGGTTTATGTAATTTCATGGCCTACAAAACTGTCTCTGAATCATTCTTTTAGAGGATGAAGGTACAGTAACCAGATAGAAAAAAGTTAAAAACTTTTGAGATGAATAAGGTAGTACTATGCTTTTAAATGTTATTTTTGGAGGAGTTATCAAGTTAATTATCCATATTAGCTATTAAATTTTCTCTATATGCAATGGTAACAATGACCTTATACAACCTCAAAATTCACACATTCTTTCTAGGAATGCTCCTAATTCCTAAAGTATATAAGAGCTAAGAGCTGGCTTTTATCTCCGGATTGTTTACATTCTATTCTCCACACAAGCAAGCCAATCCTATTTTCAACATATATACCGACATATTTATACTTTATTATTTATCTGATCCATTCAATGCGGAGCTATAAAATAAATGTGTTATCTGTAATTTCTTCCAAATTCAGAGATATCCCATATTTTTCCCATGAAAGACAGCGACCACCAATCCATCTCAATAGTAGGGGCTGTTTCCCCTCAAACCTTACCCAAAGTAACTGCCCATCAAATATTAAATCATTATAAATACATGCGTTACCAACATTTCTATTTATGATTAATAAATCCCTACCGTTAGTATTCTTGAGATGTAATACTATGAGATTCTTGTCATTTTCTATATTTATGCCAACCGACTCAGGAATCATTCTCGATTGAGTCGTAATTACAAACACAGATGGATTACAATGCTTAAGTTTGTAACGAACCTGTAGAGCGGGTAAAAGAGAACCATAGTTTGGAGAAACCCACCCACCAAGCGGATCAAGGCTTCCCTCTATAATTTCAGGAAAATCCGAAAGACTGGTAGCCAAAAAGAAATTTCTGCCCTTATTTTCTATTTGAAGTGCTTCTGAAGCTGTGGTTGATACTTGGGAACCAGGAGTACATTGAAAACTATACCAACACAATTGATTATTAATTTTTAACAGAGAAGGATCGTCATAGATAATCCAGTAACACCCTTTCACATGAACACAACCTCTAACGTAACCTGAATAAATTCCTACGTTGGAAAGTGTACCTTCACTCCAGGCAAGAGATGATCCAATAGAGTAATGGCACTGTACAGGCGATACAATATCAAATCTTCTAAAATCCCCAGAAATTTTACCGAATGGATCATGCCCTTCAATATACAACGTATTGTGTGCGGCTGGGCCGGCAAAATAGTTACGCCAATCCGGAGAATTCTCTGGCCATTCTCGAGATAAGCTTCGATAAGTATAAGTTCCCGCATCCCCAATAACTATCTGTTTTCCCATAGACAGGTAAACACTCAAAAGATCCGCATGTACATGTCCGGCAGCAATAGAAGAATTACAAAGAGGACCACTACGAAAAATCAGTTGCCCATCTAACTTCATATCAGGATAGACATGAATCCCTCCTTCAGGAAAAGATTGACATGCAGAATCATCCTCAATACCACGATCAAACTCCCAGATATTCCCACCAAGTAACCAAAAAGCTCGTTCTATTGTAAGATCATCATCAGAGGCAGGTGCTACTCTAGCATCAAAGAGGACTCGGTAAATTTCACGTAAAGCACCGGAACACCATCCTCCTCCACTATCTAAAGGAAATAATGTGTCCTCAGTTGCATTACCAAGTGCAAGTGGATTTGTATTGGGCCCTGTTAACGCAGCTTGGAAGCGGAGTAAAGCCTCAACTCGACGGTGAATTTTCCTGTCAGGCGCACGTCTTTGTTTACGACAAAGCAGAAGATAAGCAACACCCATCTCACATGCAAATTCATGATAGTGTGTAGAATGTTCAAAACATCCACCATCATCATAAGTTTGTCGAAGTAACTCATCTCGAAATTTTTCCTCAACACCACCCTCAATCTGCTGAGAGAATTCTGGAATTATCGCCTGTATAAAATAAGCAATAAATCGGTCAGCAAGTAAATGATTATTTGGTGCGGAAAAACCAATTCTTGGTACTAAAAATTGGATATCAGCCCACAATATTCTAAGTAAACGATTTTCCAGCCCTAAACCTTCCATATCCCACGCTATAGGTCTCGCGGCAAGGAAAAGCCATGCCCAGATAGTCGCAAGTATCCGCTGGATAACGACCAAATTGGAAGCATAAAAGAATGGACTCTTACCTTCTTCCGCCCCTTTTATCCAACTTTCTACAATACTCAAAAGATGGCTAGCTGGAATTAACTGTTGATAAGTCGCTAAAGCTAAACGAGGGAGAAAAGCAAACCGATGTGGCTTGATTGAATATAAGCTATCTCCTCCCGGCCCTGCTGGAACCGACTGCCAAGGAAATTCCCCAGATAATTTCGGTCCTCGTGTCCCATAGATGCATACACCATCATTTAATATTTCAGATACAAACTTAATTAGCTGATGGCTCCAAACAGAATGGGGTTGATATGTTTTCTCACAAAGCTTACCAACATCAGCTGGAGATAAAAAAAAGCGGAGCCCTATTCTCTCTCTAAACTCCAAGGCAATACGATTTGCATATTCAGAATCAGAAAATTTATAGGTATCTCTCTTATTAATGGAAAGAATGTCGGGACATCTATGTGATAGATATAAATTAAATTCTCGCTCTGATAAATTTGGCTGATATATTTTAGATCTGGTGATACCTATTATCTTATCTAGTACCTGGCGAACTAATCGATTCATATTTTATTATTGGTACGCTATACCTGCGGTAACTAATGAGCCCATTCTCAGTGGATAACTTTATTTAAAATATAAACCACATGTTTTCTGTAATTCTTATTAGATCAAGATTAATTGTTAGTCATTCAGCTGATAGTTTTAACAATGAAATAATAGATCTTATTAGGATGAATATCTGCACTACTTTCCCATTCCAGCAACAACATCATATATGAGCCTATTAATATTTTTTTCATTAAATCTCAAAGAAAATGGAAGTAAATGTGATACATTATTTAACCAGTTTAGATACACTAAATTTTTATGTAAATCAGGATTAACCCCCCAATAATCATATTGTTTTTCTAAAAATTTCCATTCTTCAGTATCTCTAAAGCAATCACTAATTAATACATCTATCACATCACTCATGGTTGCTTGTGTATTTAAATAACGATAGCAACTTCCTAAAAAATTAATTGAATCTAGTATTGGAACTCCATCTTCCATCCCTCCTTCCCAGTCTATTAACTGATAAGAATTATTCGGAATCACCATAACATTACTTATGCTCACATCTCCATGACAGACACCAGAACTGATATATCTGCCCTTTAAGTTTTCCGAGAAATAATTACGTAAATAATCATCTAGATTCTTGTCTTTAAGTTCTTTAAATAAGGTTTTTAAAGGATATTCGACAACTCGCTCGTAGAAATTTCCTGAAAATTCAGCTCTTCCTTCAAATATAGGAGATTTTGGATTTAATCTATTTAGCAGCTTACCTATGTTCTGATACAAACCTCCTAAAGATATTGTTGATGAGATTAGCGTAGATATCATATTTCCTTTAATTTCTTCTTCTACAAAGCCCTGCAACCCATCCACTTCCACTTGACAAATAAAATTAGGTGATATAGATAATCCAGACACCTTAATCAGAAGATCTTTATTTTTTTCTTGTGCCAACAAAGATGCTTTGTTTAATGGCACCTTAACTACAATATCCCTGGCTGCTACATTGCAGCTCATAACTAGTTTTTCCTTACCAGTTATAACATAACTTTTAATAGTGAAACTTGGAGATACATTTCCATCCATCTTCCGGGAAATAGCACTAAAAATTTTGTTATGTAAGCTCGTATCCTTTCTTTTAGAAGAAGATGCAATAATGCCGTAAGCAGGCACAAAATACTTATTCGCAAATACTCTTTCCTTCAAAGATTTTGCTTTACCTTCTTGCCAAGTTTTCCCAGCTTTCGCAAAAGGCAGCATTTGTCTAAGAAAACTGTACCCATCGAACAAACCAACAAATTCTAAAGAATCAAAACCAGCCTCTGCAAATAACTTCCTATACCCAGGTATTGAATATGTAAACGTTCTATATGGCTGATACTTGATAAAAATAGAATATAAGTTTGCGATAAATCGTGGCACTAAAGAACCATATCTTAAATTTGAATGGTGATCTGGTCTACTTATAAAGTATTCATGATTAAGGCGATTCTCAATCCCTACAAATAACTGACCATCTTCCTTTAACACCCTTTTTATTTCTTTCAAGAAAGAAATTTGTATATTGCGCGGATTGGTCTCTCCAAAATGATTCGTCAGCATATTCCAAAGTCTTCGCAATTTACTACCTGAGTTATAAGGATCTAAGGCTCCTTCTCCTACCCACTCCAAAACACCGGATAATGTTACACAATCCACTGAGTGATCTGGAAATGGTAAATATCTCTGATCTCCTCCAGCGATAAAACTAAAGTTATCTGAAGAATTAAAAATTAAAGATCTTTTCTGTGCAAACTGTAACCTCTTATAAGTAAGATCCATGGCATAGACTTTACCGACATGAGGAGCAAGATTAGACACCAGATTTCCCAATCCACAACCAATATCAAGCAAACTCTTGCTTTTATTCAAATCAAGGAAGATTTTCCAGGCATAACGGCCATCAACCACTAAATTATCTATCCAGGAATCAGGAGATTTTGGACCAACATATTTGATAAAGGACCGTACTATTTCTGACCAATTATCAACTTCCATTCGATCAATCAGAATATCCATATCGGCACTGGAAACCGGATTAAAATAATAACCTTGCCTGTTCCCGCGAGAATCAATAATTCCATTATCTATAGTATATTCACTCATACAATCATTACATTGAAGTTTTTGTTCTCGACAGAGCAGATTTCCCTTACATTTTGCACAAATAAAATCACTACTAATTTTATTCTCCATTTATTCACCAATTCCCTATATTTCTAGATCGGAATAACTTATTCACTACTACTTTTATATCTAATTTTTCCAATATTTATACGACATACCATACGCAATTATCACTACCGGCTGTAATGCCACCTTGATTTGATATTAACAGTAAGATAGATATCCAATATCAAACCTACTTCCCAGTCAGAAATCTCGTATTTTACTAAATCGATATCAGGCAACTTTTTTATCCTGTCCGGTGATGGCATATTCTCCATATTGAGTACATTGCACAAAAAGGCTTCAAACATCAGTAACGTCCAGATAGACGCACTATATTCATCATATCGCGATGAAACAAATACGCTCGGCTGTAAAACGCCACCGTCTGAAAGACCTGAAACCAGCCCAGAATCAGGTCATTCATATTCATTACAATCTCGGTAACAATTGCGGCAACACTAGTCTGCACACCGAAACTGGCAATAACTGGCAATACCCGCCACTCTTTCAGGCCCGGCATAATCCATGCCTCCTACGGACGAATAGTATTCGTCAACAGCATCGAACACACACATTCACTACTGAAGCCTAAGCAAGGCTCAAATAACTGTATCCCAGAGCTGCAAGACTCACAGAGAAATCGTCTGTACAATTGAACAAACCAAACTGATTCGATAAAGCACAACAAATCGCATATCTCCACGTAACAAAGCCAGTACAGGAGCAGTAAATAGGATAATCAGACTGATACACTGGATTTCAACCAGATCAGCAAGCCCGGGTTTATTATAAAATTACTTACTCCAAAATCACGCATCATTTGTACGACACCGGTTACGGCAGAAGCAACCGCGTAAATGCCAATCTCCGTGTTGGCATCAACAACCGGGCAATCAACATAGTGCCGATAAAGCCGATAAATATTGCCGAATAATTTTTGGCAAAAGAAATAATGAGGACTTTTCTGATACTGATCACTGGTCAATAAAATTCCCCATATACCGCTGAATTTATCTCCCGGTAATATGGCATGAGATTCGTACAGGTAATTTTCCGTTGTTGGTCCAATATCCAGAAATATAGCGCTATTATCTCTGCTTCAGCTTGAGATCAGATACCATTTTACCCAGTATTACTACAGCATCTTCCGCAATTAGCTGTAATTGCTGCTGTTCTTACCTGGTACAACATGGAGCATCGCCACAGCGCCATCAAGTTCGTGACTCCGGCCCAACGTCATTATGGGCAAGAAGCAATGCTGATGGCTCGCCGTCATACCGTCTATGAGGCAGGCCATGCCCCAATGTTGGAAGGGGCGTGCCACTCGTGATTGGCAACCCGTGGCAGAAGTCTGGCTCAACCCGGAAAAAATATCGGTCGACAAAGCCAAAAATTTAGAACACGCAGCGTGAAGAAAACGGACATCATGGTTGATAAACACCGGTGTATGCTAGCGAATACCTACCAGAAAAATATGACGGACAACTTCTGTCATGGAACAACTGATAATTTATTCGGCGGCATCGACATAGAAACCAGCAGAGTAATCGAGGTTTATGGTCGAAAAAACAATAAAAAAATCTTATAACGTATCATCCAGATTTAGGTTATCTGTTTGAAGAATTCATAATCCCGGACTGGGAAAATACATCATCGAAATATTAATGCGGGCGGGTAAAATCATGATTGGGCTTAGCTCACAAAACTGGGATGTTACACTAGCTGACGGGGGCCATCATTATGGAATCTAAAGCATCCAGATCTTGCCAAAGGGTGGGATTACCCGGTTTGATAAGGGTACGAATCTTTATCAACCAAACATGAAAACGCAAAAGAGTCATCCAATGAACAGTATTCAACAGAGTGTTATCAAACACGAGATTGGTTTGCTTAATCTGGCAACCGAGCTTGGTAATGTATCCCGCGCCTGCAAGGTGATGGTTTTTTTTCACGATACTTTCTATCGCCGTCAGGCAACGATAGAAACAGGTGGTATTGAGGCTCTGATAGATGCAAATCGGCGTAAACCCAACCTCAAGAATCGCGTAGAAGAAGCAATGGAGAGACAGCGGTAACTGCTTTTCCCTGGAAACCTTGTTCACGTTATCGATACAACAACGCAAGAGAAAAACATTACCTACCTCACTGACAGCAAGCACTTTTCAGGGATGACTGACTTATGAATATTCTTCGGATTCTGTTGGGTAAGCACGCACGTAAAGCACCTTTCTCGACACTGATCGAAGTTCTGAAGATGCGTTTTGGCTCTCAACGCTTACTGTTCCAGGAGTATATCGATTATCGTTTGCATGATCTGGATGATCTGGATGCTGAAGCACGTAGCAGATTCCTGGGGAATGGCCGAAAGTTCCGGCTTAATTATGTCTGTAACGACCCTCACTGGTTTATGTTGGGCGAAAAATTACCGATGGCGCTTTTCATGATGGCTACAGGACTACCTATGCCCAAGATATATGCTGTTTACGATCTGGATGGCAGAAATTTACCGGGCGCAACTTTATTAAGAAGTGCAAGTGAAGTTGCTTATTATCTGCGTACCTGCCAACATTATCCACTATTTTTAAAACCCAGCCATGGTGCCTATGGCTGGGGAGTATTGGGTTTACAAAATTACCTGTCGGAATCAGACAGCATTATTTTTCTGAATGGCCAGCAGCGAAAAGTAACTGAATGGGTTAAATCACTTAATCCCGAATTTGCACGTGGAATTCTTTTCCAGGAATTGCTTAAGCCACATCCGGAAATTGAGCGGGTTTGTGGTGCTCGTCTTAGCACCATACGCGTAACTTCAGCCCGTATTGATAGGAAAAATAGAATCTTAAGTGCGGTATGGCGTGTTCCTACCGGATCAAACATGATGGATAATTTTCAGCACGGCGTTTCCGGTAATCTACTCGGAGGAGTAGATGTTACTAATGGTTATATTACGCGTGTGGTTGGCAGAATTAACGGGAAAATTGAAAGCGTCCATGTACATCCTGATACGGGAGTTCAGTTTGACCAGTATGTTTTGCCTGATTGGTCGCGAGTAGTAGAGATTTGTGAGGAGGCGGCAAATTATCTGATGGGAATGAATCTCCATCACTGGGATATTGCTTTGACGGATCGTGGCCCGATAATTGTGGAAAATAATGAAGTAGCCGATCTAGATTTACATCAGCACGCGAATCGACAAGGTTTCTGGACAGATGATATTGAAGCTGTACGGCGCCAGTCGTACCCACGTTATTGGGAACAATTAAGCGGATCACAAAAGAAATTAGCGAATCTGATACGCAAGATTGATGCTTTTTCTTAAGTAAATTTTCATGAATACCTGGCAGGAAAAATTATCTCTTTTAAAATATAGAGGAGGAATTGAAGCGGCGTTATTCTGGCTTGTTAAAGTGTTATTTAAGGCTGAAGTTTATTTTTTCTATGCAGTTGATTTATCAGAAGAATCTAAAGCCTCAAGAGCGCATGGCAATAATCATAAAAAAAATCAATTTCAGTTTATTTCTCTAAATACGGATCAGGATTTATCTGCGCATCCACATGACTTGATTAAACTGATCAATGCACAAAGTGGTTGGAGTGTACCAAGACTCATAGGTAAAAATGCTGGCGTCTATGCACTCACTCAGCAGGGGAAAGTTGTGACCCAAACGAATATCAGCAGTAATACCGTGATAGAGGTGGATACACCGACCGATTTGAATATTCATCTTGATCACAAAGATGTTTTCCTAGGTTATTTATACACTTACCCTGAGTATCGTGGAAAGAGCGCAGCGGCTATTTTGTTGAGAAAAGTATGCAAGGCTGTTTTTGATCGCGGCTATTCGAGAATAGTGACTCATGTACGTTCAACCAATATCGCTTCTCTGAATACATTTAGAAAATGTGGATGGTCCAGAAAAGGATGGATCGTCACTAGCCTTAAAGGGCATCTTTTACTGGCCTGTTTTCCACGAAAATCCACAATTAAAGTTTCTTCCCGATTAAGTAAGTAAGCTGGGAAATCCAGTATTCTTAATTTACGGATCGCTTGCGTAAGTAACGACGCAGCTTTGATTTCAACTCCCATTTCTCAATGAAATTCCCTATCCATTGGGAAAGAGAATTAAAAATTAATAAAAAGTAAGCAAGAAGGTGCAGAGAAAATTTTTTGGGGATTAAATGAAAATTTTGTTCTATCCGATATGTATTTGAAAGACTTTTTTTCTTTTCATTGTCACCATACAAAAAATCAAGCCGGGTAACACCATCACTGATTAAATCGCGTATACGATAAATTTGTGCAACTGTACCGACAGACTTGTCTTTCCACGCTGGGTCATAGCCAGTTTGTTCCGCATAATAGGTTCCTTTATAAAGATAGCCGTGCTGAAACACGACAGGCACTTGATTGCACATCAAAAGATAACTTCTCAGCCAGCCATTTTCTGCAGCAGTTGTTAAATTACGGTTTGTTTCAGCGTTGTTACTCAAACCTAAACCAAGTAAATTATGCTGATAAGTTTTGTCCGATACCTGCTGTGCCATAGGTAAAAACCCAGCAACATCCGCCGGAGTAGTAAATATGTGGTAGGACAGATCGATTTCAGGATTCTGTTCAAGGCGGCGTAATACCCTTCTAACTTCTTTGCGAGTACCATATCCCAAGTTTTGGATATATTGATCAAAATTAGCTGGCAATTCGATTAATCTTCTACAATAAATTGAACCAGAAGGAACCAGTTTAAATTTTTTCTTAAACTCAGTATTGTTCTGAATAAATTGCCCGAAAGGCGACTCGGGCTCTATACCCAGACCAAATAGCGTTTTGCGATCAGATAGTATACTTCGTAGGTAATTAAAAAGCCCCGTCAGTGCTTTGTTCGCATCCGTTTTTTCTGAAAGGAGAGGGCCAGCAGTAATGCTGTAACGGCAAATCCGGTATTCCCATAGTGAAATACCCAATATTTCAAAACTTAAAGTCGAAGGATGTACAAAAAAGGGCGCGTATGCTGATAAGCTACCATCGTCAGCAAGCAGAAAAAAAAACTTGGCTGATTTACCAGTACCGCACTTGGCGTACAACCAATCCGGATCATGCTCCATAATTGCAGCAGGATGCCTCTGAATAAAATCCTTAATGTCTACCAGAATTTGCATCCGTACTACAGGATCCAATTGATCCAGATCCTGCCAGCCATACTGCCCAAGGTCGGTGAAGTAGCGTAATTCTGAAGGGGGTAGGCTCGTTTGAGACATAAAACTTCCCAAATAAATCAAATCCTTTTATGCTGCCGATCGAAGCATTTTCTTAATATATGCTTTCAACTTCAGTTTCTCCAGTAACCTGACGATTATTTCCGATGATGTGCTGACACTGGTATGCAGCAAGATATATGATAGATTTCGTAAAGTACGCCGAAAATAATAAATGTCTGCACATTGTTGCGCATGGGTTGCAAAAAATGCCTTATGTTCACCTTCACCCTCTGTAAAATCAAAGATTTTTATGTGGCCTGCTGCAAATAGACACTGCAAGGCATAATACTGAAGTAAAGTTCCAGGTGACCAGCGTTGATATTCTGGATCATGGCCCACGTACTCGTAGAGCGCAATCTCCTCATGTACCGGACAATAAATATAGGCAATCGGTTTTTTCTGATGAAAAAGAATATAACTACGTACGTTATTTTCAGCGGCAAGCTCCAGCATATTTTCTTGGAATTTCTGATCGGAAGGTAAACCGCAATCAAGCAATCGTTCCTGGTAAGTTTTTCGTGATACTTCCACGGCAAGTTGATGAAACTCATGCATATCTTCCGGCCTGCAGTATTCTTTCCAGTCAGTCTCCCCTCCCGAAAATTCTGCAAACTTTTTTAGTTTCCGTAAAAGTGTATTTCTGGATTTTGCAGAAAATTTCTTCAGATAGTTCTCAAAACCACCATCAAGTACCACCCAGTACCGTTGATAGCTTGCAGGAACATACTGAATTGCCTGGGGCAATATGCTTAGCTTAGCCAGCGATGATTCTATCGGATGAGAACGTGTCACCACAACGTCAACAGAATCTCTGAATAATTTTGAAAGTTCTGCCGGTACAGTTGGATGGATAGGAAGTTTAGTAAAGTGAGTTTTCAGTACGCAGGCATTCAATGGCCAGATAAAAAGACTCATTTCTCCCAATCGCACAGTAAAGTTTATTGATTGCCTGAACCATTTCTCCATCAGAAAAACCTTGAATGAACCTGCTCAGCGTAACGCTTAATTGTTTGATGCAGACGCGAATGTAAAATTTTCTGCGGCCTTATTTCAGGAACTATTGTCGGATCAAACTCGGAAAACAAAGCAGTTTTGAATTTATCAGTATGATCAGATAAAAATTTACATAAATGATTAAAGCGGTTGATATTCAACTTATCCGGCAAACTTAATCTTCCAGCACTTCTGCCTTTAACTAGTTCAAAACTATGCAAAACAATTACAAACGAAAACCAGCCTTGTCGCCAGGCATCCAGTAAAGCTGTTTCCATTTCTTTTGCAGAACATGCTGCCAGTTGAGCATGTCGCCAATGGCCTAGATAATCCTGAAAGAAAGAGATAGGAAATTCCCATATACCTTCAATCTTACATGGCTGAAGCAACTGCTCATTCAAATCGATCCTGCAATCTTCGCCCAGATAGCAAGGGTTGTAACTGGAATCAAACATCAAGCCATTCCGAGCAGCAGCACGTAATGTATCACGGTTAGCACCATAACTTCCGGCACGAAAGGCATGCAGTTCTTTTACACCAGCTGCCTGAAGGCTGCGTATTCCCTTCGCAATCAATGTTATCTGCTCGTCCAGCGTAAACTGGTGCATGTATTGTTTGAAGTGGTCAGGAATAGTCGAATCATAAATCTCACTGAGCCATTCGGTATGTAAATGCAATTGAACTTCCTGCTTGTTGCATTGAATCAAATTAACTATATCAGCAAGATAATTACCACCCACCCGATCAGCAAATAGCGGTTCCAGGAAATAAGTAGCTTTTAATCCATATCGGTTAAGCTGCTCGATCTGATAAGGCAATCCATATTCACCTTCAGAGGTTTTACCGTAAAAGCATGCAGCAATCTCTTCATCAAATATTATTTGATCCTGGGACAGCGCTGTAACAGGCCATCCTTCAGAATAAGGCCATAGCTCGGTATCAACTGTAAGATAAACGTTCAGCATTGAACTCTCTTCTCGCCAAGAAATCTTGTGTTCCTGAATTTGTCAGGCAACCTTCTGATTCTGCGCGATATACGATACCCCCTCTGCGCTGAGAGTATTGCGCAAAAAAGCTTCAAACATCAGTAATGTCCAGATAGGTGCACTGTAATCTCGCCTCCCGGACTGGTGCTGGTCGAGCATTTTTTTGATGAATCCCATATCGAAAATTCCGGTACCAGCCAGTGTATTGCTTAGCAGTGCACTATGTACACGGTCACGCAACGGGCCACGAAACCAGCTTGCCAAAGGTACCGAAAAACCCATCTTGTTCCGGTAAAGCACTTCATGTGGCAAGTATGGTTCCAGCGATTTTTTGAGAATATATTTTCCTTCCTGTTGACGCAGCTTCATGGAGGCGGGCAGCCCCGAAACCCATTCGACCAGTTCATGATCCAGCAGCGGAACACGCACTTCCAATGAATGCGCCATACTGGCGCGATCCACCTTGGTCAGAATATCGCCCACCAGATAAGTTTTCATATCCAGATACTGAATCAGTGATAAAGCATCTTTTGTCGGGCTTTTATCCGCATAGTGGCGTAATACTTCTACCGCCCGATAGCCCTGCAGACCACGATAAAAATCCCGGGTAAACAACCGCATACGCAGCTTGTTATCCAAAATGGATATGCTGTGAAAATAACCTTCTACAGAATCGCGCGCAAGGGATTCAAATGTAGTTTTGGCACGCAGGAACTTCGGTGCCCAGTCCGCCTTGGGATAAACACTGCCCAGCAGACCAAACAAAGGTTTCCGCAATCCCAATGGTAATTTTGAACGTAGCCGTTCCTCTATCATGTGCCAGCGATAACGACGGTAGCCGGCAAAATTTTCATCCCCCCCATCTCCGGAAAGCGCTACTGTTACCCGCTTTCTGGCCAGCTCACATACACGATAAGTCGGTATGGCAGAGCTATCGGCAAATGGCTCGTCGTACAATGCAGCAAGCCGATCTATAAGATCGAAATCATCCTGCTCCACCTGTTCGACAAAGTGCCGAGTCTGGTAACGATCAGAAACCAACCGGGCATAATCCGATTCATTAAAAGCAGGATCGGCAAAAGCGATTGAACAGGTATTGACCGGCTCTTTCATCAGCCCCCCCATCATCGCAACGACAGCACTAGAATCTACTCCGCCAGAAAGAAATGCACCCAGCGGCACTTCGCTCATGAGGTGACTATCCACTGCGTTTTGCAACCGGATAATCAATTCTTCCGCCGCTTCCTGCTCACTCAGAGGATCATGAGGTGTAAACGGTATATCCCAGTACTCTCGAGGTTCCACGGTCTGTTGCCCGCGCTGCAATGACAACAGATGGCCAGGATTCAGTTTGAAGGCATTCTTGAAGATAGTTTTGGGCTCGGGGACATAACCATAGGCAAAATAATCTTCTATCGCCCGATGATCGAACGTTTTGTCAAAATCCGGATGAGCCAGCAATGCTTTGAGTTCCGAGGCAAACAGAAACAACCCGTTATTCAACAGCGTATAGTAGAACGGTTTAATCCCTAGCCGGTCACGCGCCATGAACAGCGTTTGTCGGTTGCGATCCCACACACCAAAAGCAAACATACCACTGAAACGCTCAACACAACGCTCACCCCACTCTTCCCAGGCGTGCACAATCACTTCTGTGTCGCAATGAGTACGAAATCGATGTCCCAGTGCCGCCAGTTCCCCAGCCAGCTTCTGGAAATTATAAATTTCACCATTGAATACGACGACTACACTGCCGTCTTCATTAAATAATGGCTGCTGACCGCTGGATACATCCATAATCGACAGGCGACGATGTCCCAGCCCCAATCCCGGTTCAACATACACCTCTCCTTCATCCGGACCACGATGTGTCAGCGTCTCATTCATGCGATGAAGCAGATTACGGTCAATCTCGCCCGTGCTGCGCGTATCAAATACCCCTGTTATGCCACACATATTTTTATCCGGTCAGTTGATTGTTTCAGCCTTTGATTGATAACCCAGTACCCGATCATAAGCCGCAAGATAGCCATTTGTCATTGCACGCATACTGAATTGCTGCTCAATAATCGCTCGTGCACGCTGCCCATGTTCATATGCCATGGCACTATCCTGGTAATATCGACTTATTGCGTGCGCCAGCGCAGCCGGATCCCTCGGAGGTACTAGACACCCGGTTTCTCCCTCCAAAATCAGTTCAGTATTACCTCCCACCCGGGTCGCAATAACCGGCAGACCACTCGCCATGGCTTCCAGAATAGTATTGGAAATCCCCTCCCCTAAAGAAGGCAGTACGAACACATCCATTGCTTGCATTAGTCGAGGAATATCATTCCGCTCTCCCGGAAGCCAGGCAACCCGGTCAGCTCCGGCTGAGCGCAGCATGGCCTCACATTCTGCTTTTGCAATGCCCTCTCCTGCGATGATGAGCCGTAATGGCCTGCCGGTTGCAGACAATTCATCTCGCAGCATCAGAAAAGCCTTGATCAGTGTCGGAAAATCCTTGACTGCTGCCATTCGGCCAACACTCCCCACAACAAACGGCCTGTCATCAAAGAAACCCGAAGGGAATATCTCGACCGGAACAGTGCCACTAGGATGGAAACGTAGATGTTCCACGCCGTTATAAATCTGTTGTACTTTCACTGGAGATACTTTCACCGTATCAATCAACCAGTTTTCCAGATCTTTACTGACAGTAATGAAGTGATGGATAACCGGGCGAATTACCTTGCGCAATAAATTGTATTTCCAGTTTTTCCCATCGAGATCAAAAATATCCCGGCCATGTTCTCCATGCACCCGTGCCTTTACACCTGCCACAGCAGCAACCACCTGCGCTTCCATAGCCGTGAGATTGCGCGTGTGCACGATATCCGGCTTAAGTCGCTTGAACACGCTGTAAAGTTTGCCGTAGACACTGAAATCTTTTCCTTCGCATTTGTCCAACGCAATGATCTCAACGTCATCCCGGTTAAGACGTTTGTGAAATTCCGAGAATCCCTTGAGGCAAATGATGGCATGTCGGTAACGATCCTCAGGAATGTGATTGATCAGATTCACCAGGCCATTCTCGAGCCCACCTACTCCCAGATGAAAAATCACATGCGCAATCAGCGGAGGATGGGGCATTACTCTGGTTTCCGCTTTAGTCGGCCTGCACGCTGTGAACAGCCTGAAGTTTCCCGATAATCACTGGCTTCATGTCAGCGATAAACTCGCGCAGCACTGCTGCAGCCTCTTCCGGATCATGCTCATAGCCCGCAGCGATGATGATTTCAGCGCCATCATCTCCGTTGCCCCAAACCCGGTTCAGCGCCTGAATCATCTTGGCGACGTAAGGGTCAGCTGTCTCGTGACCGATCAGCCAGAACCATCTCCAGATCAGCAAACGCTCTTTCGAAACGTGCAACTGATTCTGGTGCACGGTGAACGATACATCACTCAGTGAAACATCCCGCTTGCTTCCATCCACATTTCGCCATCTGCTGCCTTGGCCGCTCACCAGAACATTGCTGGAACTGATCAGTTTATTATCCTGATTCTGATTCCGGTAATACGTTATATAAAGACCGACATGTTCATTTTCACGATAGAAATGACTGGTGAATTGCTTGGGAGAGCCGATATAACCAGGCATCCAATCAGTAAGAGGAGATGAGACCGTACTCCATTTACCGGAAAGATCTGCCACACTGATCTCCGGTACCGGACGTACATCAGATTTATTATTCAGATAATTCAGATAAATCGGCCAGATCATGGCAACTGTAACCACCAGTCCAGCCATACCCAACATTGATTTAACCGGAACAGACGAAGTTTTCAGATCAGCCAGAGAAGAGTTCCCAACCGATATGGTTTCATCGAGGTAATCTTCCCGCCAGAATGAACCGATCCAGAACAACAGCAGCATGACCAGACCAAAAAAGATCCAGCCATAAACCAGATGATCGATGCCAACAGCCAGTTGCATATCACTGAGATGACCGGTCATGACGATCAGATATGCGCGCACCCCGTTGGCAACAATCGGTACCATGATCGAGAATGCGATGAATATCAGTCGCCGGCTGATACTGCGGTAGGTCAGATAAGCGTAAAGTGTCCCCAATGTCACCGAAGCAATCAAATAACGTACTCCGCTGCACGCTTCCACAACCGACCAGTTACCGCTGGGAATACTGAAGAAACTCCCCTCGCGATAAACCGGAATACCAGTGGCCTGTAGCGCGCCAACGGTAAAATCAGCGGTAAAATCGATGAGAGGTGGAATGAATACTTCACCAAATGGTACAGCAAACAGCAGATATGCAAGTGGAAACAGAATGGCACTGAAAGCGTGTAAACCAAGTAAAGCCCAGACGATCACCGGTATCATTGCGACCAGTGCATATTGCTCCACCACTAGGACATTTGCAGCAGAAGCCAGCAACCACCCCAACCCCAGTCCGGCCAGCACCGGTAGTGACATATAGCCAGGGCGGTATTGAATCGTCGCCAGCATTGTACGTTTTTTCCAGATCATGTACATGCTGAACGGGAGGATCAGATAACCATGAGCATAAGTATCAGACCGGTTCCAGATAGCTACCATCGATTCGATGGTTATATGATAAATACCCAAGACGATGGCGATTACCAGTAAGGTGATCAATATTGCCACACTTCGCCCGTTAACTATTCTGCTGCCGACAGCAGCATGCTGTGATTGAACTGTAATATTCATGGCAGAACTGTCAGTCAAAATAACCTTCCGCAAACATCTGGATATAGACAGAAACGGCCCGTTTTTACCGAACCTTAGAGAGATCAGATGCTGCAAGCAATGCATCGATTCGCGACAAATTAGCCGGCCAGGTGTAATCCTGCAGAATTCGTTCTCTCGCCAGCAGCCCCATGGTTGCCTGTTCATCAGAATCGAGAAGCAAGAGAATCTGCTCAGCAAAATCCCCAGCATTTCCAGCCACGATCAGCTCCTTCCCTGATACGGCATGAATCCCCTCCATCGCCTGTATGGAAACAACAACAGATTTCTGCATGGCCATTGCCTCCAACACTTTGTTCTGGATACCCCGCGCAATCCGCAAGGGAGCAACTGCCACTGCTGCATGCATAAGATACGGTCGAATATCTTCTACGGCACCGGTCACATGAATACCCGGCAAATCTGCCAGTATCTGCACCCGTCTGGCTGGTTTGGCGCCCACAATGTAAAAATCAACATCTGGCTGCTTTGTGCGTATCGCAGGAAACACTGAATTTGCAAACCAGCTTACCGCATCGATATTGGCCCAATAGTCCATGGCACCTGTAAATATCAGCACTCTTTTTGCTGCCGGATAAGGATTGGGATAACTGCGCTGAGGGGAAAAAAAATCGGTATCAACACCATTATTGAAAAACGTCGTCTTACTTGCTGCATTCGGTACAAGCTGCCGAAATAATTCAGCTTCTTTTTCCGAAACAAAAGTTGAGTAGCTGAATTCTTCCGCTACTTTTTTTTCATAATCCAGCAAACACCGCGATTCCCTGTGATAAATCCAGTTAAATGGCCAGGGTTTTGATAAAGCATATTGTCGCCATTTATCCGAATCTACATCAACAAAATCGATAACGCGGCGACAATCAGATAAACGTTCAACATATTGTGCCATAGCAGAAGAAAAAACCACGATATCTTGTATATGTTCACCGCTGCACACCGCTTTAACCCACTGCATCAGTCTCGTATTGCGGTAATAAGCCAGCGTCAGCGGATCATTTCCGGACAACGCAAACAGGCTCCTTATCCTGGCTGACAGCGGATCCAGCCTGACAACGCATACATCCTGACAGTAATTTCTGATTTCATTCTCATATCGCCAATCCTCCTCATTATCGATGAATGTTCCCAGGTACACACGATAACGTTTGCTCAGATGTTGCAGAAGATGGAAGGAACGTATCTTGTCTCCCTTATTCGGCGGATAAGGAATTCTGTGCGTCAGATAAAGCAGTCCTTGCATTCCTTTTCAGCCCAGATTTTTAACAACATGAGGGCCGATCATATTGGCAAGAGCCAAGGGCAGCTTCTGCCATGTCTTGATAAAAAGCTGATACTTCGGGTTGAGCGGATTATGTTCAGGAATCGTTTTCGCCCGGTGAAGCTGATATTCATAAAATAATGGCTGCGGCTCGAACCCCCAGTTCTTTTTAAAACTGTACGATCCGGTTCCTCGTTTGCTGCGCCCAAAGTCGAAAACCCGGTAACTGCGCTCACAAGCGCGCCGCATCAGTTCCCAGTACATGAAATCATTACCTGCCAGATCTCGAGCCGCATCCGTTCCACCACCATAATAAGGCAACACTTCGTCCCGGAAATAGAAACTCATGACTGCGCTGACTACATTTTCATCTTTAGTAATAATGAGTAGCTCACAATCTTCAGCAAAAACACTTTTCAATAACCGGAAATACTTGCGGGAAAAAACAGGTGTACCCAAGCGATGTACACTAGCCGAATAGGCTCGAAAAAAACGTTCGGTATCCTGATCCAGATGGCCCTGCAACTCATATTTCATCCCTTTACGTACCATGGCACGCTGCTTGCGGGGAATTGCCAGCATGTTTTGCTCCACATCCGGATCCAGGATTTTACGAAATGTAACGTACAAATCTTTAGTGGGCCAATCGTGGTGAAAAGGGTTAAGGTGACGGTATTCCAGATAATCAACCTTCAGATGTGTTGCCAGCATCTGTGCAGCCTGGTCAAGTCTGGTTCGTGCACTGTCTGATACTGCAGCAATACCACCATATACACAAAATGGCAAAGCACTCAAGCTGTGTCCGAATAACAAACTGTCAATCTCTGCCAAAGGCAGTACACCTTGAATACACCCACCCTCTTCTATATACAGGAACCAGGTTTTATGCCCGAAAGCTTGTTCTATCACCTGCTTCCATCCGGCACGGTGAAAAAAGGTTGCTTCAGGACAAGCCATGACAAACTCATCCCAAGCCTGGAACTTATCTTGGGATAATACAGAGATTCCCGGTAAGGCATCTGGAAACAAACAGGGTGTATTCTGCACAATAATACCGCTGAAACTCACGCCGACTGTCGCAGGAAAATCTGATCCATCCGCCCCCAGTCGAAATGCTGGATCAGGGCATCAAGCCGCTTCTCCATGCGATTCAGATTGAGGTAATGACGAAAACGCGTCTTGAAACTGATTCCCACCTGCCGGGGTTGATCGGGATCGATCTCCCAAGGGTGAAAATAAAAAATTGCAGGTTGACGATCAACTGAGTTAACTCTCTGCAAAAACCAGCGCGAGACCGCATAGGGCCAGAGACGAAAATAGCCGCCACCGCCTGCTGGAAAATTACGGCCGAACAGATGTACGGTAGTAACCGGTAATTCGAGTATCCCTCGGGAAGTGCCAGGGTTAAAAGCAAAACGTGGTGCATCCGGCATACCATAATGATCGTGTGCTACCGGATAAATGCTCGAACTGTACCGATAACCCGCTTCCTCCAGACAATCCAGCGCCCAAAGGTTACTTCCGTTGATGGAAAAGCTTGGGGCACGATATCCCTGCACAGATCTCCCGCTGATATCTTCCAGCAAGGATTTACTACGAGCAATATCGTCATAAAACTGCTCACGGCTCAGCTCAGTAACCCGATGGTGAGCATAACCATGACTGGCCAGCTCATGACCATTTTCAACAATCCTTTTTACCATAGACGGATAACGTTCTGCTATCCAACCCAGTGTGAAAAAAGTAGCTTTGATTTCATGCTTGTCCAACAACATGAGAATGCGATCAATATTGTGCTCGACTCTGCACGGCAGATCATCCCAGGAAGAACGCGGAATATGTCCGGCAAAAGCCGACACCTGAAAATAATCTTCCACATCGATGGTGAGCGCATTACGGACCATAAGATTCATTCAGGAGAAACTGCCAGATCAAACTCTTTCTGAATATCGAGCATTACTTCATTAGCTTCAGCCTTACCCAATATCTGTAATTCTTCGAGACACCCCATAATCAGCAATCTGTCACAAAACAGATTGATTTTACGAGGAATTCCAGCAGAAAAATTATGTATCACCTCAAAAATTTCATCCTGTAATACAGGATTACCACTCCAGCCGGCTTTCTGAAGACGATGCTCAATATAAGCTCTGGTTTCTGCCTGATCCAGCGGGCCCAAATGATAGGTGGCAATGACTCTCTGGCGTAGTTGCTGCATTTGATTGCCGAGCAATGTTCTCCTGAACTCTGGCTGCCCAAGTAAAAAGGTCTGTAACAAAGGCCTGTTATCTGATTGAAAATTGGATAACATTCGCAACTCTTCAAGTGTTTGTGGAAGAAGATTTTGTGCCTCGTCAACCACGAGTAAGGCTCGTGTACTTTCCCGTTCACACTTGCGCATAAACCGCTCAAGCTCGAGCAACAGTGCAGCCTTGGACAAACCTTCATAAACCAGCCCAAAAGCAGCGGCCACCATTCTCAGAGCATCATCTGGATCCAACCGTGTACTCACCAATTGTGCAGCTGCCACCCGCTCCTGCTTCAACTTCTGGAACAAATAACGCATCAGAGTCGTTTTACCGGCACCTACATCACCCGTAATGATGATAAAACCATCTTCCTGCGAAAGACCGTATTCCAGGTAAGCCGCAGCACGTTTATGGCCTCGACTGGGGAAAAAGAAATTCGGGTCAGGCTTTAACTGAAATGGTTTCTCGGTAAAACCATAATAGGCTAAATACATAATAAAGCTTCAACTTTCTAAAAATCCATGTTCAAAGTCGCTGTCACCGCATTGGCATCATAGCTACCATTATTGCGATTGGATTCACGTTGCAGGTGATAGTACATGATCGAACCATTGATATGAGAGGTAAATTGTTTATTCAGGCTAGCCCTCACTATCACGTTGTCATCTTTCCGATTGACCGCATCATAACTGATTCTTATGTATCCCAGATTGATATTGGCACTCATTCTGGGAGACAGCCGATAATTCCACAATATATTCCCCCCAGTCTGAGTAGTATTCCGGGTTAATACCGCATTCCCGATACCAATCAAATCAGCGTCCTCTTCATCCGAACTGAATGATTTCCTGGAATAGTTAAATCCACGAAATACAAGTGAGTTTTTCTTACCATTTACAGTAAGCGAAGCCTGTAAACGTCTAAGTAAAAACAAACGATTTGTCAGAAAATTATTCGGATCAGCAAACGAAGATGGAAGTCCTTGGTTCAATAACGCTTCTCCTCCCTGAACACCAGAAAATAATTGACTCAACATGGAGGCATTCAGAATCGAGCCACCAGCCAGAGATTGCTGACCGAAAGTGGAGATATCCTCCATGTAACTCAGATTCCATACGGTATTGCGAGTACGATGATCAACCGATGCTGCGTAAGTATTCCCGAAAAATCTTTTTCCTCCCGACGCATCAATTTTTGTCCTTTTGGTAGGCGTCCAAGAAAAACCAACCGTCCATGAAGGGCTGGATGTCCGCCCTCTTATCGAAATAAAACTGTTGCGTTCATACCCCGCTGTACCAATCAGGTTAAATTGTGACGTTACGGCGTATCTGAGCATACCCGTAGTGCGTTCCAGCTCGATCGTCTGCAATCTCCCAAGACCGGGCCTCGCATACTTTCTGTCAATCTGTGTATGACTGTAATTGATCCCCCAGCCAAGCGTCCTGAACGCCGAACCGCTGTTCAGAGAAACAATTGCTGCATCAGAGCTGCTATTGGAAAAACGGTTAGCATTCGAACTGACCTCGCCGTGAACATAGCGAACTTCACCTGAAGCAATATTGCTGAAACGCTGGCGCACATAGGGGCTGATACTCCATCTGTAAATATTTCTCAGATTTCCCGCCAAGGTAGCATTATCCGGCGCCTGCGCTCCAAACAGAAAAGCATTCTGCTGGGAAATTGCTGCTCGGCCATCTACAAAAAAATGATGCTTGATAATTTCAGCAGTAGTATCAGTATTCAGTTGATTCCGTATCCGAAATCGCTCATTTTTTGCATAAATGAGATTATTCAGAGTGTAACTGAGATTCGATTTAAAACGACGCCCTTCGCCTGTTATGTTTACCCCGGGACTGATCTGCGTAATAAATTCGCTCCCGCTGATCCCGCCAAATCCCCCAAACCCAACTCCTCCACCCAGCCTTACGTTATCAGTATAAGTCTCGCTGACCGTCAATCGTGGCTGAACATTCCACTCTGCCGCACTCGCCTGAAAAACCCAGCCGCTCAATCCAACAATGCAGCCAACCCTAAAACACTTCTCCCAACGAGAAAAACTGCCATTATTGCGCCAAAATAATTTCATCAATAATAGCCGTAGTATCCGGTGCTGCCATGTGCCTTGGCTTTATTATAAATAAGATTGACCACATCACACGCTTCGATCTGCTGCAAAGCTTCCTTTACCGTCTGCTGAGTTGTCCTCTCCGCCTCGACTACCAGCACGATTTGTCCCATCTGGCTTGCCAGTACTCGCGCTTCACTGGTCAACAACAACGGAGGAGAGTCAAAAATCACCACGCGATCCTTATAGCGCTGTGCAAGCTCTATCAGAATAGAACGCATACTCTGGCTGGCCAGCAACTCAGTTGCATGTGTATGGCGCCTTCCTGCCGGTATCAGTGTCAATTTTTTCACATTGGTTTTCATCATCACATCAGATATCGACAGCTGTGAATCACGAATCACTTCCAGCAATCCTGGCTCTTCCGGACTGAAACCCAAAGTTGCAGGAATGGAGGGGCGCGCAACGTCAGCATCCACCAGCAAAACCCGGTGATCCATTTCCATCGCGATACTCATTGCCAAGTTCAGCGAGCAGAAGCTTTTCCCTTCTCCGGACAAAGAGCTGGTAACCATAATCAGATTCCCATTCTTTATTCCACTGTCCGGATTAAATGCGTTCGCAAGCAATGGGCGCTTTATCAACCGAAACTGCTCCGCAATTTCAGATTTAGTGTGATGAAGCGTGACAACACCCTTGCGATGCAGATTTTCCAGATCAATTTCGATTTTTTTGACTGTTCTTTTTGTGATAACAGTCTTATTAATTAGATCAGTTCCCGCTTCTTCTTTGGTACTTCTGCTGTGTTCGATTCTCTTACCCGGTGCTCCGTCAGATAAAAATAAGGGACCGGGATCCACTCCATCATGAAAATCATGCTGCGACATATCGCCTGGCATAAAACCATGCATGTCATTTTTTACAAGCTTGTCCGCAGCCCTTTCTATCAGACTCATATCCACTCCATCATCATTCCAGTCATTCCAGGCAAACCCGTACTTCCACAATCACAACTCTTAACCATCAACTCACAGCAGCCATCATTCCATGCGGTTTTACATAAATCATCAGAACAACATAGCATGCCACTAGCATCAACAAAGAAATACCAAACGCATAAACTTTCCTCTTATCTTTTGATTTTTGCTGTTCCGTCCATACCATTGGGATCGTCCCCAAAATCGGTAAACCTGTCAGTTCCCTCAACGTACTCTGGCTATGAAATGTTGGCCGAATCTGGCTGATAATGAAAGCAAAACCGATTCCTCCCACCAAAGCTCCAATCAAAACAAGTGTAAAAAATTTCTTACGATCCGGTCCAGATGGGGTTTCTGGAACCGTAGGAGGATCAACGATCCTGAAAGACATCAAACCTGAAGTAGAAGTCAGCTCACCAGAAATTTCAGCAGATGCTCTGCGCTCCAGCAGCTTCTCATAGTTGGCTTTATTCACATTGTAATCACGGTTGAGCTGCTGCATCTCCACCTCTACGGCAGGAACCGTATTACTCATCGATTTCAGACGTTCAAAGCGGGCTTCATACTCCGTCACCCGCGCCCTCATGGATGCCACTTGTGCTTCGGATTCAGCCAGTGCGATATTCAGTTGCTGCATCATCGGATCATAGTTTCTACCACGACTATTGACTGTACCGGCAAGTTTAGCTTCTTCGACCTTACGTTCCTCCAATTGAGTAATTAGTCGTTTGGTGGCAACCACATCAGGATGTTGATCAGTAAAATTCAACATCAAATTATCTAGATTCGTATTCAACGCCTGGATGCGGGAATCGATTTCCGGATTGACAATACTATGCGGCGATACTTCACCCACTTCGAACAACAGCATCGGCTCATCACCCGTTATCTGTCTCTTGACAGCATCACGTGCCTGCTCAGCCTCAAGCAAGGCAAGCTTGGCCTTTTCGAGTTCTTCTGCGGCCGATACCAGTTGACTGTAGTAATCCCCCCCCTGCCCGGGTAAGAAACCAATATTCTTCTGTTTGAAAGCCGTCAGTGCCGCTTCAGCAGCTACCAGTCTTTCCTCATAAGCTGCAATCTGCTGGTCGATAAAACGCAATGCAGAAGCTGAATCCTGTTTTTTACCTTCCAGTCCACCTTCAACGAAAATAGTCAACAGTGACTGAACAATATCCTTGGCCAACCTGGGATCTTTATTATCATATGAAATCATGAAAATATTATCGCTACCTGTCGTTGAAAGCTTGATATCTTTCATCAATGTAGTGACCAGCTTTTCTCTGGCACTGTCATCTGTAATCTTGATATCCAGATCAACCATACGAATGATTCTCTCAACATTCGGTCGACTGATGAGCGTGCGGCTCATTATGGTAATTTGCTGATCCGGGTTGGGGGATACCGTCATCCCGGCCATCAGCGGACGCAGAATACTCTGGGTATCGACATAAATCCGTGCGGAAGCCTGGTAATTATCCGGCATTTGATAAACAAAGAACCAGCCTGCAATCGCGACAATCCATGCAGTCGCAACCGAAACCCATCTATATTTCCAGATACCCTTGATATAAACCAGCAGTTGAGCAATCAACTCACTCATATCGGGTCACCTCTTTATTTATCACGATCGCGATCCAATCAATCAAAAAAAGCTTTCAGGAATAACCAGCACATCACCTTGATAAACCGGAACATTGGCGGAAATATCACCATCCCGAATCAGATCTTCCAATCTGACCCGGAATTGCTGTTGTTCACCATCAATATTCCGAATGATTCTTGCTCTGTTTCCTGCCGCAAAATCAGTCAACCCTCCCACCGCAATCATGACATCCATCAATGACATGTTTTCCCGGTAAGGTAATGCTTGTGGTTGTGCTGCCTCACCGATCACCCGGATCTGCTCACTGAACGGCCCAACGAAACCAGTTATAACGACCGTTACTACCGGTTGCTGTAAATATTTAGAAAGAGTCTCTTCGACATTACGTGCCAATTCGGTTGAAGTCTTTCCACTTGCTGGCAAATCCTCTACGAGTGGCGTAGTAATCTTCCCGTCCGGGCGCACTGGTACACTCATAGATATTTCCGGATTGCGCCAAACGATGATATTCAACGTATCACCCGGCCCGATCAGATAATCGTGCGGCACCTGTTCACCTTGAGTAGAAAGTAGTGGATAAGTCGTGCAACCACCGAGTGCAAGCAGATAAAAAATAACTGATAGACTGACTATCCAGGCTTTAATGGAAATATTCACTCGAAACCCTCAATAAAAAACAAACGTGTCTCTAACTCTGATTCTCACTACAACTACATATATTACTATTACTCACCTGCAAACCGAGTGTTAACTTACATTTATCTATCAGTTAAACAACGTTCCGTAAAAATAGTCGAGATCGTAACGAAAAACCTGCTTACGGCAATAGAACGATCTATTACACTTTTAATTTAAAATGGCGGAACATGACTAATATCGCTTATTTTCACCCGGATATGGCACCAGATAAATATAAACCTAGCCAGCAGTCAGAAATATTACGATTGAACCACATCAATAAACCAATTAACCAGCATTTTTAATACAGCAGACATTTCTGGAATTACACAGTACACATTTACAACAGTGACCGGCCGACTCAAGTTGCTGCTAGCGCCTCCCTTCTCCGACATAACATCGATGAAGTCTTGAATCAAACGATGTAAATTCGACCCTGAGTACTTCCCCACCTATTTTTTCGGCCATTTCTCGAAATTCTGTAACGTGTATCTCAGCTGGAACAATAAAAACCTGAACTTCCCCCGATTTATAGTGAACTGTAATTTTCATACCCCTCCTGATGATAAGTTCATATCCGCTCAGACAAACGACTCTACCTGCTTGATGGAACGCTTCACTTCTTCAGCACCAGTATTTGCCTTTTACATTTTTGCCTTTTAATATAACTAGATATAAATCGTTTGCTCTGCCACACTGGTTACCAGCTTTAAACTGTAGCCTTTTATTATTAAATCTCAGCAGAAATTCCCCAGATTCTAGATTGTTCAGATCAATTCAAATTCAGGATTAATAAAGCATTTATGGCCCAATACGTTTTAATCATGAATCGCGTCGGCAAAATCGTTCCTCCTAAACGCGTCATTCTCAAAGACATTTCGCTGAGTTTCTTTCCAGGAGCAAAAATCGGCCTGCTCGGCTTGAATGGTTCCGGTAAATCTACCCTGTTAAAAATCATGGCCGGCGTGGATAAAGATTTCGAAGGGGAATGTACACCTATGCCGGATCTCAAAATTGGCTACCTGCCACAGGAACCGCAACTGAATCCCAACCTTACCGTGCGCGAAACAGTCCAGGAAGGCTTGGGAGACGTATTCAACGCACAACAACAACTGGAAGCGGTTTATGCAGCTTATGCCGAACCGGATGCCGATTTCGAAACACTGGCAGCCGAGCAGTCACGACTGGAAGCAATATTAACGGCACAAAATGGGGACAATTTATCCCAACAGATGGAAGTAGCCGCGGATGCACTGCGTCTCCCGGAATGGGATGCCTATATCCAGCACCTTTCAGGAGGAGAAAAACGTCGCGTTGCACTCTGCAGGCTGCTTCTATCCAAACCGGATATGCTGCTTCTGGATGAGCCCACTAACCATCTGGATGCGGAATCGGTCGAATGGCTCGAACAATTTCTTGCGCGTTTCCCCGGCACAGTAGTAGCCGTTACACATGACCGGTATTTCCTGGATAACGCAGCAGAATGGATATTAGAACTGGATCGTGGCTACGGTATCCCCTGGAAAGGGAATTATTCAAGCTGGCTGGAACAGAAAGAAACACGTCTGAAACAGGAAGAAAGTGCAGAATCCGCCCGCCAGAAATCACTCAAACAAGAGCTGGAATGGGTACGGCAAAATCCCAAAGGCAGACAAGCAAAATCCAAAGCTCGCCTGGCTCGGTTTGAAGAACTCAGTTCCCAGGAATACCAGAAACGCAACGAAACACAGGAGATTTTCATTCCCGTCGCAGACAGACTAGGGAATGAAGTCATTGAATTTACCAATGTCTCCAAAGGATTTGGCGATCGCCTGCTGATTGATAACCTGAGTCTCAGAATACCGCCTGGTGCAATCGTGGGAATCATCGGCCCCAATGGTGCCGGAAAATCCACTCTATTCCGCATGATTACGGGGAAAGAACAGCCGGATACAGGTGAAATCAAAACGGGTGAAACAGTCAAAATTGCCCATGTGGATCAGTCACGTGACGCTCTGTCCGATAATCAGACCGTATTCCAGGCCATCTCAGGCGGAAACGACATGCTCATCGTCGGCAAATATGAAGTACCTGCACGCGCCTACCTTGGCCGCTTCAATTTCAAAGGCCCTGATCAGCAGAAAATTACCGGAACGCTTTCCGGTGGTGAACGAGGCCGGCTGCACCTTGCCAAAACATTAATAGCAGGAGGTAATGTACTGCTGCTGGACGAGCCTTCCAATGACCTGGATGTAGAAACATTAAGAGCACTGGAAAATGCCTTGCTGGAATTTGCCGGTTGTGTGCTGGTGATTTCTCATGATCGTTGGTTCTTGGATCGCATAGCCACCCATATCCTAGCCTTTGAAGGCAATTCACAAGTCACGTTTTTTACGGGCAACTACCAGGAATATGAAGTCGACAAACGCCAACGCCTCGGAGAAGAAGGAGCCAAACCCAAACGAATTCGCTACAAGCCGATTACACGTTGACCAGCGCGCTTGCGCACAGCAATTCCACAAAAATTCAACCTTTACTGTAATTTACGGTATACTTGCCGCCCTGCCTCTATCAAATCAAGGCAGGGTTTCAGGTTTCATCGTTTCTGACCTCTCCAGATTTCTCTGTTTCTTCCCGAAATTGTGCAGTATCCCTGGTTAGCAGCGATGTTTTATAGATATGCGCCAGCGGTACCAGCAATTGTTTGCTGCGGTATATTCCTGTTCGCGCATTAAATTTCTTCATTATCAGGAAAACCAAAGTGTCATTTGAAAATTTAAGTCTGCATCCCGCAATCGTAAAAGCCGTACTGGCAGCGGGTTATACTACCCCTACCCCCATTCAGCAGCAAGCTATCCCAGATCTGATCGCAGGCCATGATGTCATGGCAAGTGCACAAACCGGAACCGGCAAAACAGCCGCCTTCATGCTGCCGGCATTGCACCGTCTGGCCACACCCACACAAATTCGCGGACGTGGACCGCGCATACTGGTTCTGACACCAACCCGTGAACTGGCTCTGCAGGTTTCCGAGGCTGCCAGCAAATATGGAAAATTCCTGCCACGTGTCAACGTCGTCAGTATTCTGGGCGGCATGCCCTACCCCCTGCAAAATAAACTCCTGTCACAAACTGTCGATGTACTGGTTGCCACGCCCGGACGTTTAATTGATCACATCGAACGCGGGCGAATCGATTTTTCGCGGCTGGAAATGCTGGTACTGGATGAAGCAGATCGCATGCTGGATATGGGGTTCATCCAGGATGTCGAACGCATCGCCCTCTCGACACCCGCAACCAGGCAAACGATGTTGTTCTCGGCAACACTGGACGTTGCAATCGAGAAAATTGCTGCACGTCTGCTGAAAGCACCGAAACGCATTCAGGTGGCTGCTCAGCATACAAAACTCGATCACATCGAACAGCGTATGCATTATGTAGACGATCTCACGCACAAAAACAGGCTACTGGACCATCTGCTGCGTGACACCACTATCAAACAGGCGATCGTATTTACTGCAACGAAACGTGATGCCGATTCACTCGCAGATAACCTTTCTTCCCAGGGACATAAGGCTGCCGCCATGCACGGGGATATGACGCAGCGTGAACGTACACGCACTCTGACCGGCCTGCGTCAGGGCCGGCTCAAGATTCTGGTGGCCACGGATGTCGCCGCACGCGGCATCGATATTGCCGACATTACCCATGTCATCAATTTCGATTTGCCAAAGTTTGCGGAAGACTATGTGCATCGGATCGGGCGGACCGGCCGAGCTGGCGCTTCCGGTATCGCCGTTTCGTTCGCGTCCGGGAAAGATGTTGCTCATCTGAAGAGAATCGAACGGTTTACCGGTAATCGCTTTGAATTTCACGTCATACCCGGTATAGAACCACGTACAAAACCAAGATTCGGTCGTAGTGACGACAAATCGGGAAGAAGACCCTCTTCTTCTGCTGCACACAAGACCAGACGTTCATGGTCGAACAATCCCAATACACGCACTGCTTCCTCAGGTTATCGAGGAGACAAAGATGCTGGGTTCGGGCAACCATTCGGTCGTGAAACCCGGAAACGACCGTTCAGAGACAGTAAATTCAACAGCGCCGATCGTTTTGCCCGCACGGAGTAAAACCGTGCATTTCCCGGGTATTGACTGTCACGCCAGTACCCGGGTTGTTTGGCTCACTGCGTGCCAATCACATGAAAAAGTCTGCGCATGATTCGTTCAAAACTCAGAAAAGTGCGCTAACAGCTTCCTCTACTCGCTCCACAGCGATGATTTCAATTCCTTTGGCAGCCTGTCTGGATTGATTGGCCTTTGGAATAACTGCACAGGTAAAACCCAGTTTGGCAGCTTCTTTAATCCGCTCCTGTCCTCGCTGCACTGGCCGTACTTCGCCCGCTAGTCCAATTTCTCCAAATATGACTGTTTTTTCAGGTAAAACCCGATTCTTCAGTGATGAAACGATCGCCAGCATTACCGCCAGATCAGCACCTGGCTCAGTAATTTTGACCCCCCCGACTGCATTGATGAAAATATCCTGATCGAAACAGGGAATGCCGGCATGACGGTGCAGTACCGCCAGTAACATTGCCAACCGGTTCTGTTCCAATCCAACACACAATCTTCGGGGACTGGGTGCATGCGCCTCATCCACCAGTGCCTGGATTTCTACCAGCAGAGGACGTGTGCCCTCCTGCGTTACCATCACGCAGGTACCCGGTACACGCACACTATGGTGAGAAAGAAACAGCGCTGAAGGATTTCCCACTTCCCGCAACCCTTTCTCAGTCATGGCAAAGACACCCAGCTCGTTAACTGCTCCAAAACGGTTTTTAAAAGCACGAACCAAACGAAATGTCGAATGTGTATCTCCTTCAAAATAGAGCACTGTATCCACCATATGCTCCAGAACACGCGGCCCGGCCAATGCACCATCTTTGGTTACATGCCCTACCAGCACGAGGCAAGTACCACTGGTTTTGGCGAAGCGAGTCAGTCGCGCCGCACATTCACGCACCTGCGCTACCGAACCGGGTGCAGACTGTAATGTTTCGGAATAAATTGTCTGAATCGAATCGATAATCGCGATACGCGGACGATGCTCAGCCAGAATCAACTGAATCGCCTCCAGCCGAATCTCGGTCAACAAATCAACCTTGGCCACATCCAGAGACAGCCGCCTTGCACGCAGTGCTACCTGCTGCATGGATTCTTCACCACTGACGTACAATACCCGATGATGAGCAGACATTCGGGATAATGCCTGTAACAACAGCGTCGATTTACCTATACCCGGATCGCCGCCTAATAATACCACCCCGCCTTGTACCAGCCCTCCTCCCAGCACTCTGTCGAACTCATCCATTCCCGTCAGGAAACGAGGCATATCCTCCGTCTCAACTTCGCTCAGACTCAGAACCTGCTTCTGCGCCGAATCCGGGGAAAAACGCAACACATTCTTTTCTTGTACGGTTTCAGTTAGTGTATTCCATTCATGGCAATGCGGGCACTGACCCTGCCATTTCAAAGTCTGTCCGCCACAAGAATTGCAAACGTAAAGTGTCTTAAGCCTGGTCATGAGATCACATGATTGGAATTTTCGAGCAGATAACAGTAAAGCTCGCCATTACGACCAGCACGCCCTGCCAAACAAAACAGTAATACAAGTGATAACCCTTTATGCAAAGCAGCTCAACGATAAACAGGCTGAAAAACTGATAAAATAACACCCGTTGTTCGCCACACACCGGAGAGGTACCGAAGTGGCCATAACGGCGCTGACTCGAAATCAGATGGTCAGGATTTCCTGGCACGTGGGTTCGAATCCCACCCTCTCCGCCAGAGCTATACTAGCTTATAGACATTGATTATATTTATATTTTACGGAATTTAAATTAACAGCCCATAATTAAACCATCCTGCTTGCACATTCCACACGACTGACAAACAACTATTACCATACCAATTATCAGCCGGGCTTGATGGTCATCACTTCCACGTAACCAGCTAGTAAAATCGGTTACCATTCCCTTCAACCATAGGATTGCAGCACTGATATTTTAGCCTTTTCTATGTTTGCGATCTCTTAATGCATCAACCTTTGCAAACCTCCCTATCAAGTAGACAGTTATAGTAGAGAATTAGGACTATGGTTAACCGAGGCATAAATTGCATCGGTGGAATATTTTCCATCAATTCGTACGCCAATCCACGAGTTGTTGATCTTGATCCGTCATCCAGACGAATTGTCTGTAGCTTGCCATGGTAGTCTATCAGGTGCTCCAGCATACATATCAAACGAGTCGATGAAATTGATGTTGATAGTTAGTATTCATGGTTAGCGATTGAGAATTCGTTTTCTGATTCGTTCCGACAGATTCAGTCACATATGACAATACAGTGGTGTATGCATTTATAGTTCCACTTGTAACCATCCAGATGTAGCTGGAAAAACACTTCCAGGAACCCCGGCATCCATAGTTCTCAATAATCTCACATTGAGTGCATCGATGACACCAGCATCACGCTCCGATGCTGGCTCTGATCATTTGTAATACGCCGCCCTCGGCAGGCCTTTAATCTCACTTATCACATCACGCCAAGTAGACGACGTCAGAACTTTCTTCAGTAGATACCGGGAGCGTTATTCTCCGTCACACGCGCTTGAGTTTGGCGTTTTCAGCTTCCAACTCGCACAAGCGATGCAATTCTGATACCTGGACCCGCATATTTGCTTTTCCAGTTGTAGTACGTGGCATTGCTAATACTGGGTGCGGCATACCTCAGCTACAGGCATACCGGATTCACCTTCTTTGGGTACTGCTACGATCTGGAATTCTGTGAATCTGCTTTTCTTCATCGAGATCTTCATACAAAAGGAGATTCCAAAATTCTATTCAAAAATATCTACCAAAAGGAAAAGCTTACGACTTGGGAGATAGCCAGAACAATCGCAACATTACTTTATTTATTCATTCTCATTTATTTATAAATTTTTTACAAACAAAATAATTTTTATTTATATCCAATCCAATCCAAGCTTTAAATATCATCCCCGGACAATAAATAATATTAATATAGAACCAATCAAAAATGTATTTATACAAACATAATTAAATATCACAATAGATTATTATAATTCAACAATAGAATATAAAATCAATAATAAACCACACAAATAAAATTTATTAAAATAATTCTATTGTTATATAAATTTAAATATAGTAATCTATTAATTCCGCAATACAGATAAAATATATTAAAAATAATAATGAAATTATAAATAATATTAATTATTTTATTAACAAACAAATTTTGGACATTATTAATGCATTGCTTCCTCGAACAGAAGTATTTTCTGTTCCGCATTCAATGATCCACTAATTCTACCAAGATAAACATGATAGATACTCCCTGGAATAAACCATATAAAAGTTGTGATGAATGCAATCAATAAACGATATACGAGAATATCAATAAGCAGATAAAACCATGATTATTTTTAATAAATTTTAGTGTTCCAATAAAATATTTTTTATACAAAGAGGTGATATATGAACAATTAATTTACTTAACGAGGATTATATATTTAAATACAATAAAAGGATATTAATCATGAACTGGAATATAATTGAAGGAAGCTGGAAACAACTCACCGGAAAAGTTAAAGAAAAATGAGGAGATCTGACTGATGATGATTTAGATACGATCGATGGCAAACGCGATCAACTCATTGGAAATGATCCAGGCTAAATACGGAATTGAGAAAGAAGAAGCTGAGAAACAGGTTGAAGATTTCGATTTTACTTTCTACGATGACCGAAAGTAACTTAATTACAGATATCAATAACGGATTTATCATAATAATAAATCCATTATCTACAAACCATTTTTAATAAATTTAATACCGATACCTATCAGAAATAATTTCAATTTTCACAATGAAAGATTATTACTGGAATATATCCAGGAGATTAAGTACATGTCTACAAATCAAGAAACCCTACGAAACAACTATTCACATCCCGGTTTTACAATTAACTGGGGAGCCATATTTGCAGGATTGGTATTGATCCTGGCTGCAGGTTGGCTATTGTTCGCCTTTAGCTCTGCAATCGGCTTAAGCATCATCGATATCGAAGAGTTGCAAAGCTGTGATATGGCAGGTAAAGCTAAATCAGTTGGCGTTGCAGCAACGTTATGGATGATAGTAACCGCAGCAATCATCTATTTTCTGGGAGGATTCCTCTCTGGCAAGGTATCAGGAAAACTGGATCAACCTACCGGCACATTGCATGGAGTAGTGTTATGGTCGTGCACGATCATTATCAGCATGATATTTGGCGCCATAGGGGTTGGCAGCATTATAAGCACGGCTACCAGTGCAGCAAAATCCGCAGCATCTACAGGTTTTAATACAGCGACCATTATTGCCGCTCAGAGCAATAATGATGAAAACACCCAATCTTCAAATAATTCTTTCCTGTATCCGCTCGTTGGATCTCTCAAGCAAGGGATCACCAGGGCACTCGCTCAGATCGAGCAGAATTCCAATAATAAAGAAAAAGACGAGCATGATTCCAACCAGTTTTCTACTGGTGAAAAAAGCCAATAAAAGAGCAGATCATATGATCAAACAGATTCCTCTTTTGATCGGGAGATAAATAAATCTTCTGATAAAAATGAAAACAAATCTTCCCCAAAAAATAAAAACGATAACTATCAATATTCTGATAAAAAGTCAGCAGGAAAACGGATAAAGAAAATGATTGATCGAACTGATCCTCGGATTTTTACCACTGCTGCTATTGCACTGATTCAAGGTAATGAGAAACAAGCAAAATAAATATTGAGCAGCCATCTTGATATAAATGAAGCAGAACTCAACAAGATAATTCAGAAGATTCAGGAAAAAGCAGAGATCGCAGCCGATGAAATGAAGGAAAAAGCCGAAAAGGCCAAAGAATATGCAACAGGTGTCTTATGGGTCATTATCCTCAGCTATTTGGCAGCTTTACTTGCCTGTATAGGAAGAGCACACCTGGGTACACGGTGTAAAGATCAAGCTACTTAAAGAAATGATACCTTGATCTAAAAGAGCAGATCAGTACTTATCAAACAGAAATAAGTATTCAGAGCTGCACAGGCGAAAGTAACGATCTCGCTTGTATGGTAATAAATGGTGTATCAGCCATCTTTAACTTACTAAATTAATAGGAGTCATCATGAAAAAGCTAACTATCTTATCAGTATTATTAGTCACATCCTTTTTCACCACGACAGTTTTTGCGGGACTGCTCGATAAAGACGTTAAGTTCTCAACACTACCTCCTGTAGTACAGGATGCGATCAATCAAAATGCACAAGGGGGAAATATTAAAAGTGTTGAAGAACGGTTGACAAAGGAAAAAGGTTTGAAAGTTTATAAAGTGGAAGTCAAAAAAGCGGAGGTACTGAAATTGAATATGAGGTAGATGAGAGTGGTAGATTAATTGATCTGGAAGAAGATTAATATTTCTCAGAAAACCAAAGGATATTTAAAATGAAATCTCATACTTTATTTACAGCAATATTAGTATCTGGAGCTCTCTTGATTGGCAGTAATTTCGCATTGGCAACATCATTAATAATTGCTGATCGTATAAATAGCGAAAAAACTGATAAAACTGATCGGAATAAAAATACATATGATATTAGAGGAATAGATGGGGCAGTGAAAGATCCTGATGTTTCTGGAAAACAAAAGCATCCATCCAGGTTCTTAGATCCCTTCTCTTTCACTCGACAATCACTCAATAGTTAACAAAACTTATCTCCGACAAAAAGTCGCCGGGATAATTATCAATTCATCTAAAAATATATTTAATAAAAGAGGAATAAATCATGAGAAAAATATTATTGACTTTATTGGTCACTTTTGTTCCTGTTGTATTTATGGTCAGTTCATTCAATGTTCATGCGGATGATTCACATTTGAAAGAAGCCATCAAACATACCCAAGAAGCAGTGCAGGCAACAGATGCAAAAACTATTGCACAGCATGTGGAAGAAGCAAAAAAACACGCTGCTGCAGCTAAATCAGAAGAACCAAAAAACAAACATATTCAGGAAGGTTTGAAATGCCTGGATGATGCCCTGCGCGAATCTCGGAATGACAAAACTGATTCAGCAAGAAAAGCTGCTAGTGATGCTTTGGATAAACTCAATCAAGCGAAAAAATAAATAATACACGATAAGAGGGTTTGGAATGATGGGATAGTAGAACAGATTTTCATCATTCTAAACCCTGACAACCTTTAAAAGGAGCAAAAATGATAAGCTGGGCTGCAATATTCTTAATTATTGCTGTGATTGCAGGGGCTCTCGGTTTGACAGGTATTGCCGGAGCGGTCGTACAAATTGCATGGACTGTTTTTATCGTGGGCTTGATTGTTTCCATTGTCTTTTTCGTCACCGACAGAAGGCCAAAGGAGAAATAGGATATTTATTATTAAATAACTTCTTTATAAGAATTTTTACCAGTGCAAATTAAGTGTAGTAGTTCATATTTGATCTGACAGCAGGTCTTGCCAAGAGGTGGGATTACCCGGTTTGATAGAGGTGCGAATCTTTATCAACCGAACGCGAAAGCGTAAAGGAGTAATCCCATGAGCAGTGTTCATCATAAAATCATTAAACACAAGATTGGCTTGCTTAATCTGGCAGCTGAGCTTGGCAATGTATCCCGTGTCTGTAAGGTGATGGGTTTTTCTCGCGATACTTTCTATCGCTATCAGGCAGCTGTGGAAACAGGATGTGTTGAAGCTCTGATAGATGCAAACCGACGTAAGCCCAATATCAAGAACCGTGTAGAAGAAGCGACGGAAGCAGCGATCCTGGCCTTTGCTCTGGAGCAACCGGCTTTTGGTCAGGTTCGTGTTTCCAACGGACTG
>Ga0206106_100256_pt1 | contig 68352 bp, 55 predicted proteins | sample 1B1ome_FD_148677 | JGI IMG/M metagenome (GOLD analysis project Ga0206106, IMG submission 148677) | Enriched microbial communities from leaf-cutter ant dump, University of Wisconsin, Madison, United States - 1B110A | ecosystem: Environmental > Terrestrial > Nest > Insects nest > Nest dump | place...
AGCCGCTCTGCTCGACCTCTTTCAAAATTCGGATGATCTGTTCGGTACTGTGTCTCTTTTTCATTGTTCTACGGATTCTACCGCAGAACTCTCTCTGAAATCTGTCCAGTTTTTCGGGGCCGGATCACCTGCCTCCCGGTTCGGAAGCAGGTGCGTTCATTTCCAGCCGATAGTATGGCGGAAATCCGCGACAAGGCGCTCAACCACCGACTGCGAAAACCCCACCAGTGCCCCGAGTTCCTCCAGCGTAGCCACGTCAATCAGGTCAGCCCGGACACAGTAAAGAACAATGGAAGCCCGAAGTCCTTTTTGCTCAACCGTGCTGCCCTCAGCCACCCAACCGAATGTCCGGCTGAGCACTTCGCAGATGCGTTGAATATCGCCATTGTCGTTCGGGAGGGGTTCAAGAAAGTCAACCGGATGGCGGCGCTCGGCGTGCTGAATATCGTTGTCGAGATGCGTTTTCATCCCCGCCATTGTGACGGCGGGAAGGTGTTCTCCTGTTCTCCGCTGGGAACAACCTTATCCCAGAAGGTGGTGGGGGATTAGTATGGGCGCTCTGCCTGATGCTCCTCTGAGAGGCGAAGAAGGATCGAATTCTGATTACAAATCAACTCTACTTAATGCGATGTTGGGTCATTTTGTATCGTGTTTCACGATGCGTGACTCTCTGGAAACAGAAAAGGCCCTTTCCTTTGCTCGTGGACGAATGATGCGCTGGGACAAAAGCACCGTGGCAACGGCCCTGTAAAAGTTGAGGGGGGTGAGGTCTTAGAGTGTGAGTTAGTAGAGCTTTGGGATTAAAAGCTATTATCCAGCTTCCACGTGGTATATGGATCGTCTGGAAGAAGCTTCTGAACTATCTCATTGAAACGCTCTTTTCCTACCTGCTGAAGTAGTTCCTCGAAAACGATGATTCTCCCTTTTTTGAGCATATCCAACAGCCCCCGTTCGCACCACTTCACGTAAACTTGGTGACGTAGGACAAGAAACCAGTTTGGCGTCAGCCGAAGAGAAGCGCCTTCTGGGGTGGTTACAGTCAATCCCTCAAATTGACCTAAAACGCCGATCATATTTCCACCCCATCGAGTGTTATTGTGGGAGGGTTTCGGTTTCGTAACCCACCCCTCTATCCGTCCCTTGTTCATTCGAGAGGTGCCCAACTTCACCTCAACCGGAATCGCCTCAGAATCAGATATTTGCAACACAACATCCACCTTTCCCATCCCGTCAAAAGCCTTCCCCTTATACTTCCTGAGTGGCAGCTCACGAAAGAAGTTTGTAGGTCTTGCTCCAAGCTTTTCTCTCAAAAATTCATCTGGTGTAGCCTCAAGAAGTTTCCGTGTAATTTCTTCTCCAATGTGCGTAAGTAACACAGACATGACGGAATTCTGCGAGACTTTACTCCCGTGTCAACCGCTCATTCCTCCAAGCTTGCCGCCGAAGACGGTTTCTGCTCCACTCCTTTCCAGAAAACCAACGGACTATGCGTTCACTCCTTTTTTTCCCTACTGGCCCTCATGTTTACCACGGCAATCTCCCTTGCCGGTGAAATCACCATTATCGGCATTTTGAAACAGGAGACCCATGCCGGAACAAAATCGGAGTATTTTTTGATCGAGACGGCAAAACCTGTTTCCAAAGAAACCGTCAAAGCCTCCAAACTCCAGCTTGCCGGGTTGGATCAGAAAGCATGGAGTGAGGCGACAAAGTTCATCGGAAAGCAGGTGGCGGCAAAGTAGATTTACGCAGTATGAAACACAGTGTTATCAACCAAAGTGGACCTTCACAGGATGCCTTCAAAGTTGCATTCTTGCTATCTATTCAAGAGGCGCTCAGAAATAAGGTCAAAGACATAGTTTTACTTGTACCCTTGAAAAGCACCTTGGAGCATGGTCCTATCGAGAAATTCCTTGGAAGAGAGGCCATCAAAACTCTCTTAAAAGGGCAGCCCGTCTCCTCGGGAGCAACTATTGGCATTTCGATTTATGCCCGTTCCCTCAAAACTCTGGATTCTCCTCCAAGTGTGATCTTGAGCGCCTACATCCCCTCTAAGGAACTTGAGATTGTCCTGAAAAGGTATCCCAACGTAGCTGCCGTCATATATTTGCCGTGGATGGATGCGGAGATCGAAGAATGGAAGAAGCTGAAGAAGCCAGAACTTATCGACGTGTCGGAGTTTCTGAAAAGGCTCGACCAAGCGAAAGCACAATGATGTCCAACCAGATAAATCGGGCCATTGCTAGGGTTATCGGAGAGGTTTTGGGTGCCCACTATTTTTCCCATCGAAAGATAGAAAGCCGACTTCACGAAGCAGGCTTTACTGGTGATCCTCCTGAAGGAAACTGTTCAGATAAAATTACGAATTGGATTGTGAGGGAGGCCGCACAGTTTCCGAACGAGATATCTTCAAGGGTGGGGGAGTTTTTATCCGACTACATGGATTCGGATTACCTCAACTCAGAAACTGGGAAAGAACGGATTCATAAGATATTGAACAACAATGGCTTTACCTATGAGACTGGAGGTCGTCTATTTGGGGGCAGCCTATCCGTTCCGGCCAAGTCCTTGGAAGATCACCTCAAGCAGAAGAGCATTCCAGAAATTAACTTAGAGTTTGAGCGTGCCTTGAAGTCGGTTGATTCCGATCCCCCTGCTGCGATTACAGCGGCGTGTTGCATTCTTGAGTCCTTTTGTCGGGTCTATCTTCAAGAAGAGCAAATTACTCCGCCTTCAGATCAATCTGCAAAACCTCTTTGGAATGCGGTTGCAAAACATCTCGGACTATCTCCATCAGACCATACAGACCAGAATATCAAAAAGATTCTATCTGGTTTTTATTCAGTGGTGGATGGCATAGCTGCCTTGCGTACTCATGATGGGAGTGCTCATGGTAGGGAAAGGAGAGGGTACCGTCTTGATCCTCGTCACGCAAGACTGGCAGTTCATGCTGCACATACGCTGGTTTTATTCGCTTTGGAAAGCTGGGAGGCCGCAAAAAGCAGGTTGTAAGTCCATTCACGAGAAACCAATGAGAGCCGATATCAGCGATTATATCATCCATTTCACAAAGGGAGAGAATGACGATGACGCCTTTAATAACCTTTGGAGTATTCTCAAGGATGGGAGAATCACATCCCACACAAATTTTATCAGAGGGTTGTTTCCATGCGTGTGCTTTACCGAGGCTCCTTTGGACGCAGTAAAGGATGGGTTTATGAACCTGTTTGGGGAGGTGCGTTATTCCCCTTTCGGAGTGAAATTTCATAAGAATTATATTTTTGCGATGGGCGGAAGGCCCGTCATTTACAGCCCTGACCATGAGTATGAAGCTTTAGGCGAAGAGGTGAAATGGAGGCATGTCCGTTATGAATTGCCACCGGATCGCACTATAGATTTCACTTGGGAAAGGGAATGGAGGCTGGAATGTGAATCGCTGCCCATTTCATCGGAAATCTGCGCGGTTGTGGTTCCCGATGGAGGTTGGGCGGAGAGACTGATAAAGCGTCACGATGACGAGCAGAATCACAAGTGTACTATGTATGCTCAGGTTCTGGGTCCAGAAGCATATGGTTATGCCGAGCCATTCAGGTGGGAGATATCCGTATTAAGAGGATGAACGACTTTAATACGAACTGCTCCTTCTGCGGCAGGAGCTACCGTGATGCCTTCAAAACAATCTCTACCCCTCATGGCATTTACATTTGCGACTCCTGTGTAGATGTCTGTGCTGAAATCCTTAGAAAAGAGAGAGAATCTGATGCTGCAAAATCAGATCCCTTGCCTAAGAAGCGATCCAGAAAGCCAAAGGCTCCGAAGAATCAACCATGACCAGTTACCATCTCGTCACGCCCAACGAATTAAATCACCATCAAACTTGGTTTGGTGGATCGGCAATGGCAGCGGCTGACAAGGCGGCGTACATTGTCGCCAGCTTGGAGTTCAAAAATGCTTCCTTCGTCACGAAGTTTTTCGATTCTTTTGACTTCGTGAGTCCAGCTAAGTCTGGTGATATTGTGAAAATCGACGCTGAAATCATCAAAGTTGGCAAGACCTCCGTGACGGTCAAGGTGGTGGCTGATAATCAGATCACCGGCGAGAAGCTTTTTGAAAGTACGGCTGTTCTGGTCAACATCCGGGATGGAGAAAAGGCTCCCCTGAAAGAATAGAGCCTTGCTCTGAAGCATACGGCTCGGCAACAAAATCAACAAAGATCCCAATCTTCCATTTTAAACTCTATATCTACAATCTGTTTTCTTGGTTCAAAATTAGATGTAAAATCCAGTGGATCTTGATTCTTCAATATAAGTTTCAATACCCCCGATCCTGAAATCGGAAACTCATCATCGTCGTACCCAATGCACCCCCTGTTGTCGGGAGCATACGTTGGAATGACAGCAAGAGCCACAGTAGCCTTAGCTTTGGCTCTAAACTGTATGGATATCATATTCTCCATGATATATTCACTTTCACCGATATCCCATTCTAACCCATCAATGTCTTCTATTGCATCAATCCAGCCCTCCCCTCCGAAGCTGTACTCCGGATTTACATTTATAGGAAAACCTCTTAATTCATCTTCAATTCTTTCACGAAAGCGCTTGTAAAGAAGCTCCTCATTGCATTTGAGAAATTCCCGAATGCGTGGCATTTCGCGTTTAATGGTGAAGCTTGCAACTAGATCTTTCGTTTCTTCACCTTTCAAGAAATCTGTAAGTTTTCTGAAAACTTTGATGTTAGGTGTGCTTCTGAACGAGTTGTTAAAGGTTGCATCATTAGATATGAAGTACAGTTGCATTACTTTCTTGGAAAGATCAACAACACTTTCATATATAAATGCATCAGGGAAATCCTCCCTTCGTTTAACCTCCTTGAATGGAGCATCTCCTTCAAAGTAAGATTTAATAACCCTCTTCCCGTGATCATCTGCTATATCTAAGGTCTGAACTTTCAGAGTCTTGATCCAATTCGAGAAAATGTGACCAATATCCGAAGTGGTCGAAGTTTTTAGCGCTTCAACCGAGGATTTAATGCAATCAACTGCCGCCATGTTCACCTCAGTAAACAAATTCCTTCGCAGCTTTTTGAAACCGTTTAGGAGTTGATCTCTTTCTAATTCCATTGCTGTAATAAACTCTCTCTGGCTTACAATACTCATATATACTACAGCTTTGTTTTGTGTTACAAGATGCCCGAGAATCTCGGTTGTAATCCCCTTGAAGAGATTTTCAGAACGGATGATATTTGTGTCTAGAACAATATGGAACATGAGGGTTAATAAAGTGTCACTTTCGTGATTAGGTATTTTCTGCTTTTCTATTAAGGGAATTATCCTTTGGCTAAGGCCAAAGAAGCCCTACCCCTTTCGGAGTGAGGCTTTTATTTCCGGCTCTTAGCTCTTGAAGAACCAAAGGTTCCATCGTATGCCTTGGTGATGCAATAATCATACCCGGAGGCTACAGCTCCAAGTTACCCCCAATCAATCACGGTCCAGCTTGCGATTTCGTTCGGAATTGCATCGAATTCAGAGGCTAAATCTTCTGCAAAATCAGCTTCACTGGAGACGGTACCAGAGAAAGCATCGCGTGCGTCTTCGATTTCCGCTTCTTCCAGGCCGACAGCATCAAGATGACGGTCCAGTAATTCCCGGTCATCTTCGGAGAGATTCAACCAATCCCAGATTCCCCGTAGAACTCAGGAGCAATGTCAGATGGCGAAGGCATGGTCATTGGAACTGGGCCAGAAATTCCACTTATCGCGTCAAAAGTAGAAGATCGCGAATCAGATATCTTTAATCTACTTTCCAAGCGAAATTCGCAGTCCGGGATCAGTCTCGCATGCCATGACGATCGCGTTGTACTTTTCCACTAGGGCTTCAACGGTCACCCTTCGCCCTCCCGGCTTAAACTTACTCCACTCGTAAAGGTTTGTCGCAATAAATTGGCTCGCTTCGATAATGTCCACGCGGTTGTCGATGCTTTTGATTTTGGCTAGAGAGAGCGCCCCTTCAACGCTGTCAGAGATCGTGATAATCACGGGGCGGAGGCCGCTGTTCAAGTTGTCGAGGCATTTTCCCATCAGGCTTTCACTAGGGGCCGTTGTGACATGGATGCAGACGTCTTCAATCGCGAAATCTCCTTCGCGGCTTGAGGAAGTATCTGCTACGGAAAAACCGTGTCGTACTACTACTTCATCGCCAAGCATGATGGCAAGTTTTGCGCCGACGAGGTGTTGAAGGACAGCTCCGGCATACATCGTTCCGGTCGCCTCTTTTTGTCGTTTGATTGCTTGCGATAGAAGATCGTTGACGATGTAGCGGAGAGATTTTGAGGAGTCGAAATTGAGCGTGAATCCTTTGCCTGCAAAGAAATCCTTTACTCGTTCAATCCACCAGGCCTCAATCGCGGGAAGGTCGGCCAACCCAGCGCTGTAAAGTTGGTTTAAGAATGCAACGTATCGTTGCATGTTGCCGAGGCTTCCTCGGCTTGTACGACCACCTTCTTCGGCGAGAACTCGTATCAACCCATGATCCCCAAGGATCGCTTGCACCGCCGCTTTTCCAAGCCCGAGAACTTGGCCTTGTTCCTTAGTTATTAAATCGGATGGAATGAGCGGAAAGCCGCGTTCTTTGGCATGGCGGGTGACAACAAGAACGACCGCAAGAGCCCCCTTGCCATTGATCCTTGCTTCGCTTCGGAATGCTTCGAGTCGTTCGTAGAGTTCACTCATGAAGAAGTACCGAAATTGGGGTTAAGAGATGTTGGGCAAGATATCGGACGACTGGAACGGCTACGGCGTCGCCCATTGCTCGATAACCATCATTATAAGACCCGGGAATTTTATAATCGTCGCGTACGCCCATCAGGCGAGCTGCTTCTCGGACCGTTAAAAGACGTGTAGCAAGTCTGCCATTCGGCTCTTTGAGAACGAGCACTTGCCGACTGCTGCCTCCCTCCGGAGTGCGGAGGCAGCCGGAAACATTGTCGAAGCGAAGTTCTAGAACTTGTTGTCCGCCTCGGGTGCGTTTGTAACCTGGAGCTACCCTGAAACCGTTTGCCAACTCCTGCAACAGGAGGTTTTGATGTCGGGGCGAAATGAGCGAGAGCGTCCGCCTTGTAGCGGGTTCAGAATCGCTTGGAGCGTCGACCTCAAGGATCTGCTGCAAGAATGTTTCGCGTGACGGAGGCTTGGGAAGCCGCCACCAAATGAAATCATCAACGGACGCGGCTGCACGAATAATTGCACTGGAATGAGCCCAGTCTGGGGATTTGTCCGTAAAAGCCGAAATATCCATTTCAATTGGCACGCTGATCACGAAAATACGAGGCCTCGACTGCGGGACCCAGCGAATGGCATCCAAGAGAACTGCACCAGACTGATATCCGCGTTCGCGTAAGGCTTGATGCAGAGCGCGATAATGAGCCCCTCCTTCCGCAGAAACCAAGCCAGAGACGTTTTCCGCCACAAGGATACGAGGCCTTCGTTTACCCATTTCGTCGATAATCCGAAGCCATTCCCATACAAGGCCGCTCCGTTTTCCGTCGAGGCCGCTCATCTGCCCAGCCAGGGACAAATCCTGACATGGGAAACTGGCCCAGCCCAGAGTCGCCTCCGGTATATCTTCGCCCTGTACTTTCTCGATGCCGCCGAGACAAAAGTGGTCATTCCCGAAATTGGCCTGATAAACAGCTGCTTTCTTTGGGCAAATATCATTTGCCCATACAGCACGAAAATGCTTGGCCATTCCTTCGGTCACAAGGCCACTGCCCGCGAAAAAATCCAAAAATGAGGGAAGACGGGAGCCGTACGGAGGAGGAGTCGCTTTGCCCTTCGTGATTCTGGTTCGGATTCGAGGCATAGGGAAGCTTGCCGGTAATTAGGCGGAGTTGTCAATGACCGCCTAAAATTTACCCGGCCAAGAGCGCCTTGATTTGTTTTATCACCCCGAGCAAGTGCGTTCCACGCAACTCGTGTTCCCAAATGCGAAGGACCATCCATCCTTTCGCCATGAGTTTCGCGGTCTGTTCTTGGTCTCGTTTGATATTTCGGGATATTTTCGCTTCCCAGTAAGCACGATTGGACGTTGGAATGGAACCGCAACGGGGACAGCCATGCCAGAAGCAGCCATCCAAAAAAATCGCGATCTTTGCGCGAGGAAATGCAAAATCGGGCTTTCCGGAAATCGGGTAATGGCGTCGCCAACCTGTTATGTGATGATGTCGAAAGGTAGATACCAGCACCTTCTCCGTCGAACGATTTCCACGAGATCGAACAGATGCCATGATACGGGAACGCTCGGCAGTAGTAAAAACATCAGCCATGGGGTGGTAGAGACTTCGGGTCTGAGTTTTGGCCCCAATTTTCATCGCATGGGGCTCCTGTGTGGTCAAGTGATGAAAATCCAGCGCCATTAGCAGGCAGAAAATCGCATGCTGCACTTTTTTGGCGATGGTCAGAAGATTGGGGTCTCCCATTGGAGAGGGTCCAGCCAGTTAGAACAGTCCGCGGGCAATCCGCTTGATTGCTCCCTGATTCCGCAGAGCGTTGAGAAAATGCGGTGTGTTGGTTCGAAGTTCGGCTGCATGGTGGATAAACATGCAGGCACATAATAATCATCGTGGTGCGTTATTACTCGGATGTTTCTGTGGGGAGATGATCCTTGGGGTGTGATTTATCTCCGATCATGAGGGAGAAGACGGTGGGATGGAAGGGCTTTACCTTGAGGCCGACTTTACTGCTTTGTTTAGAAAATGTCGTGAAAGTCACCGTATAGGGGAATTTTTAAGCATTATTTAATCGGTCGAGGCATTCCTAAAATCGGAAACCGGTTCCCTCTCATAACTCTTGCAGGCCGGTGGCAGCCTGGAGGTTCATGGCGAATTTATTTTTATCGATACTGTTCGCCACCGCTCTCGACCGTGGAGCAAGGTTCAGCCAATCCGTTGTCTCTCGGTCTGTGTGCCTATGAAGGCAACAGCGCATGGATTGGCGGCTTCGGGTGCTCGCTTCGCGGGGCTTTTTTCATTTCGCCCGTTTTGGTTCCGGGTGCGGTCAAAGGTCCCCGCGGTCTGCGTGACAATGCGTGACAAATTTTCCGCCAAAACGGCCCTTAACTGCCATTTGGGGCTTGGAGGGAGAATCGCCTGTAAGTGGCTGATTCTGAGAGGCTTACCTATCCGGCCGCCACTCGAATGAGTGGCGACCCTAACGGGATTCGAACCCGTGTTACCGCCGTGAAAGGGCGGTGTCCTAGGCCACTGGACGATAGGGTCTCCTTCCTGAGAAAGGTCCGAGGAGACTCGGGTATTTTGCACCGCAACGCAAGGTTTTTCCTTGGGTTTTTTGGAAAATCCCCGAATTTCCCCGATCCCACCAAGGTTCCGCTCACGCCCGTTGCGCGGCGTAGCAGGCAAAGACGCTGTTGCGGTGCAAAACATCCCAGCGGGCAAACCCGCTGCGCTCCAGCAGACCGACCTGATAAGGAAGGGAACGCGGTGTGTCTTCCCGATCAATATAAGCCAAAACGGTCCGCCGGTACTCTTCACCCCCCAGAGCCTCCAGATACGCCGCGTACCGCCCCCACATCACCTCCTCAAACACCGGAACATCAAACCCGGCCAGGTCCCAGACGTAAAACCAGCCCCCCGGTCGCAACCAGCGCCCCAGACGCTCAAACAGGCTCTCCCACTGCCGGTCATCCCGCAGATGATGCAGCACCGCACCCGCCACAATGAGATCGAAATGCCCTTCGGGAAACGTCGCCGAAAGCAGATCGCTCCGGTAAAGAACCGGCTCGCCATGCCCCGCCGCCACCAGACGTTCCCGGGCACGCTCCAGCATCGGCCCGCTCAGGTCAAGCAGATGGCACTCCAGCGGCACTCCCTTTCCCAATATCCGCAGGGTGAAATTCCCCGCGCCACACCCGAGATCAAGCATGCGCGCCCCGGGCCGGAGCGACTGCCCGGCCACGGAAGCCACCAGGTCAAGCACCAGCGGGGCGTCCATCGTCGCCTGCTGCCCGGTCTCCAATTGGCTGAAGCGATCCACGTCCGCATCAAAGCGGGCGCGGATTTCTTCCAGGGTTGATTTCCGCGATGAATGCCCGGACATCGGATTCACCTCCGTTTTACAGGCTCCGCACGAAATCCCGAATCCGCGTCATCGCAGTCCGGATCTGGTCGATTCCCGTGGCGTAGCTGCACCGCACAAACCCCTCTCCGCTTGGCCCAAAGGCCGTTCCCGGAACCACGGCGACGCTCTTCTCCTTGAGCAAACGAAGGGAAAATTCCCGGCTCGACAGCCCGGTGCTGCTGATCCGCGGGAAAACGTAAAAGGCTCCCAACGGCTTGAAACACTCCAGCCCCATGTCGTTGAAGCTGCGGACGATGTAGTTGCGGCGGGCTTCGTACTCCTTGCGCATCGCCTCCATCTCATCCGCCCCGTTCTCCAGCGCTTCCAGCGCGGCATCCTGAGCCGTGGTGGAAGCGCACAGAATGCCGTATTGATGGATTTTCATCATCGCATCAATGAGCGCCACAGGCCCGCAGGCATAGCCGATCCGGAACCCGGTCATCGCAAACGCCTTGGAAAACCCGTGCAGAAAGACGGTCCGCTCCCTCATGCCCGGCAGCGAGGCGATGGAAACATGGTCCGCGCCGTCGTAGCGAAGTTCGCTGTAGATTTCGTCGGAAAGGACGATCAGGTCGTGCCGGATGCAAAGCTCCGCGATTTTCTCCAGCTCCGCCCGGCTCTGGGTCGCCCCGGTCGGGTTGGTCGGAAAATTGAGCATGAGCACTTTGGAACGCGGCGTGATCTTCTCGGCAAGCGCCTCCGCGCTCAGGCTGAAATTCTCTTCCGCTCGCGTGGCCACGGCCACCGGCACGCCGTGAGCCAGCACCACGCTGGGCGAATAGCTCACGTAACACGGCTCGTGATAGAGGACTTCGTCACCCGGGTTGAGCAGGGCGCGCAAGGCGAGGTCGATCGCCTCGGAAACCCCGACGGTGACGATCACTTCCCGCTCGCCCTCGTACTCCACCCCGTAATGCTTGCGGACGTACCGGGCGATGGCCCGGCGCAGTTCCGGCGCGCCGAGATTGGAGGTGTACCCGGTGCGCCCCTGTTCGAGCGAATAGATGGCGGCCTCCCGGATATGCCAGGGGGTGTCGAAATCGGGTTCCCCGATTCCCAGGGAGATGACATCGGTCATCGACTGAACGATGTCGAAGAAATCGCGAATGCCCGAGCGGGGAATGTCGCGAATGTGCGAAGCAATATAGCGCTGTGAATCCATAGAATAGCCGGTCGCTCCGCGGGAGCCCCGGGCCGGTCCGGAAACGAACCGGCGGCTCCCCTGCGGTAAAACCGGATGGGTGCGGGATGGCGACTACATGAGCCCCGGAGGCAGTCCGAGCCCCGAGGTGACTTTGCCCATCTCCTGTTGCGAGAGTTTCCGGCCTTTCTCGATCGCCGCTTTCACGCCGCTCAAAATGAGATCCTCGAGAAATTCCACGTCTTCGGGGTCAATCACTTCCCTGGCGATCTTGATCGACACCACATCCCCGGCGCCGGTGGCGACGACGGTCACTTTCCCTCCGCCCACCGTGGCTTCCACCGTTTGGGCAGCCAGAGCTTCCTGCGTGCGGGCCAGTTCGGCCTGCATCTTCTGCGCCTGCTTCATCATTTTCTGGATGTTCATATTCGATCAGTTATTGGGGTTGGATTTCTGCCTTGAAAATTTCGAGCGCCTTGCGGATGAGCGGGTCATCCTTGAATTCGATCAGCGGGTCCGCAGGGGCCGGTTTCTCCCGTTGGGGCACCGGCTCGACCTCCAGCCCGGCGCGAATCTCCAGCCGGAGTTCCAGCGGACGCCCCGCCAGCCCGCAAAGGGTCTCCTCCAGAAAGCCGAAATAGGCCGGAATGGAAAGCGAATCTTTGGCAAACGCCTGCTCTTCGGGAAAACCGATGATGGCTCTCCCGCCGCGGATTTCCACCAGTTCCCCCGTCTCCACGGAAGCCGCCAGCAACGGTTTTTTCTCCCGCACCTCCGCCACGAGGTCGAGCCAGAGGTTGCGGGGGTCCAGCTTCGGCGGAAATTCCTGGTCTCCGTTTCCGTTGCCACCCTGCTCCGCGGGCGCCTGGGAAACCGGCGAGGGCCCGGGGATGAGATCCGCAGGCGGTTCGGGAATCTCCGGGGATACGGAAGGTTCGGATTCGGGCTCCGGTTCGGCAATGGAGGGCTCTGCCGAAGCCGGTTCCTCCCACGGAGCCGTTTCCGCCGTTTCCGCCGTTTCCGCCGTTTCCGTCGGTTCTTCTTGGGACGATGCCGGAGCCGGCGATGGCGATGCCGACAGCGGTTCGGGAACCGCTTCCGGAGTTGCTTCGGCCACTTCCGCTTTTTCAGCCTCTTCCACTTTTTCCACCATGGGCGCCTCCGGGATCACCGGCGGCGGTTCCGGCACCGGCACGGGAGCAGGAGCAGGCACCGGGCGGGCCGCTGCGGTCTCCCGTGGCTTGGGCGCACGCACGGGCCGGGGGCGGGCGGGGCGTTCGCGCGCTTTCTTCTCCCTCGGCGGCGGCAGTTCCCCGCCGCTGCGGATCGCCGCCAGCGTTTCAAGCACTTCGGAAAGCGTTGCCTGCCCCAGCGTCTGGATCGCCTTGATGACGGCGATCTCAAAATGCAATTTCTTGTTGGGCGCCCATTTCATCCGCCCTTCCGCGGCGGCAAACTGTTCGATCAGGTCGAGCAACCGGTCGAGACCGATCAGGCCGCTCTGCTCCTGAATCAGCGCAAGATCGTCGCCGCCCACTTCCTCGGCGATTCCCTCCGGGTCCGCCTTGGCCACCAGCAGGTTGCGCAGGTGCCCGATCAGGTCGCCCATCAGGCGGCTGAGATCGCGCCCCGCCTCCGCCTGTTCATGGACGATCCCGAGCGCCTCCGGGCCATCCTCCGCCAGCAGCGCGTCGCACAAGGCGGCGACCGTATGGAAGGCGGTCAACCCGAAGACGGAGAGGACATCCTCTTCCGTAATCGTCCCACCGCAGAAGGCGACGAGCTGGTCGAGCATGGATTCCGCATCGCGCAAGCCCCCCTCCGCCCCCTTGGCGATCGCCCGGGAAGCCGCCGGTTCCAGCGTGATCGCCTCTTCTCCCGCAATGTATTCGAGATGCCGGGCGATCAGTTCCGCCGGAATGCGCCGCAGGTCAAAGCGCTGGCAGCGGGAAAGGATCGTCGGCAGCACCTTCTGGACATCCGTGGTCGCGAAAACGAATTTCACATGCTCGGGCGGCTCCTCCAACGTCTTGAGCAGCGCGTTGAAAGCCGCCGTGGTCAGCATGTGAACCTCGTCGATGATATAAATCTTGTACTTCCCGCGCGAGGGGGCGAAGCGGACGTTCTCCCGCAGTTCGCGGACCTGTTCCACGCCGTTGTTGCTCGCGCCGTCGATCTCCAGCACGTCGAGCGAGTTCCCCGCCGCGATCTCCCGACAGCAGTCGCACTGGCCGCACGGCTCGATGGTCGGCCCCCGTTCGCAGTTGAGCGCCTTGGCGAGAATCCGCGCCGTGGAGGTCTTTCCCGTCCCCCGGGGTCCGACAAAGAGATAGGCGTGTGCGAGCCGGTCCGTCGCAATCGCGTTCTTGAGCGTCTGCGTGATGTGCTCCTGACCCACGACGGCGTCGAAGGTCTGCGGACGGTACTTTCGGGCAAAAACCTGGTAACTCTTACTCACTGCGAATCTCGGAAAATGAGGGTGAGGCTCCAATGTAAAGGGCAAACGCCGGAAGAGAAGCACTTAATTCCGGCGTTTTGAGCCGCCGGACCCGGTGCCGCTCCGCGGGAGGCCCTCACCATGCGATGGCGCGCATCCTCCGGGCCACTTCCTCCACGTTGGCCCGGCTGTTGAAGGCGGAGATGCGGAAATACCCCTCCCCGTTGGAGCCGAAGCCGCTGCCCGGGGTGATCACCACGTTGGCCTCGCAGAGCATCCGGTCAAAGAAGCTCCAGCTTGAGATGCCGCCCGGCGTCCCCACCCAGATGTAGGGAGCGTTCACACCGCCGAAAACCGGCCAGCCCAGCGAAAGCGCCGCCTCGCGCAGCACCCGGGCGTTCCCCATGTAATGGGCGATGAGCGCCTCCACCTGCGCCTTCCCTTCCGGGGAATAGAGCGCCTCCGCCGCCCGCTGGACGATGTAGCTCACCCCGTTGAACTTCGTGCTCATCCGGCGGTTCCAGAGCGGGTGGAGCGGCCGGAGCTCCCCGCCGGAGGTCCGGGCCATCAACGTTTTGGGCACCACCGTAAAGGCGCACCGCGTGCCGGTGAAGCCGCCGTTCTTGGAGAAACTGCGAAACTCGATGGCGCAGTCGCGCGCCCCGGGGATTTCGTAAATGGAATGGGGCACCGCGGGATCGGAAATATACGCTTCGTAAGCCGCGTCAAAGAGAAGGATCGCCTCATGCCGCCGCGCATACTCCACCCAGGCGGTGAGTTGCTCGCGCGAGGCGGTCGCCCCCGTCGGGTTGTTCGGGAAACAGAGGTAGACGACATCGAGAGGTTCGTCCGGCACCCGGGGGACGAACCCGTTCTCCGCATTGCATTCGAGATAGGTGATCCCCTCGTAGGCTCCCCGTTCGTCCCCCTCCCCGGTGTGCCCGGCCATCACGTTGGTATCGACATAGACCGGATAAACCGGGTCGGTGATGCCGAGGCGGTTGCCGTGACCGAGGATGTCGAGGATGTTCCCGCAGTCGCACTTGGAGCCGTCGGAGACGAAAATCTCGTCGTCCTCAATGGCAAGCCCCTTTGCCCGGTAGTCGTTCTGCGCGATGGCGTGGCGCAGGAAATCGTATCCCTGCTCCGGGCCGTAGCCCCGGAAGGTTTCGCCGGAGGCCATCTCGTCCACGGCCCGGTGCAGCGCCGTCACGACCGCCGGGGGCAGCGGCTCGGTGACGTCGCCGATGCCGCAGCGAATGAGCCGTTTGGCGGCTTCCGGGTGTTCTTCGCCGAATGTCCGGACCCGCCGGGCGATCTCGGGAAAGAGATAGCCTGCCTTGAGCTTGAGGTAATGATCGTTAAGGAGCGCCATGGGTGAAAAAATGCGGTTCTCCCCCCTCCCCCGAAAAGAAAAAAAGACGCCGGAGCCCGTGCCCCGGCATCTTTTTTCATTCAAAAGCGGATTTCTCCGCGTCCGGTGATCCGGTTACTTGACCGCGTCGGCGTAGAGCGCCTCCACGGCGGACCAGTCCACCACGTTCCAGAACGCCTTGAGGTAATCCGGGCGGCGGTTCTGGTAGTGGAGATAGTAAGCGTGCTCCCAGACGTCCACGCCGAGGATCGGCGTGCCGATCAGGTCGGAGACCCCCTTCATGAGCGGGTTGTCCTGATTCGGCGTGGAGCCGACGGCGAGCGACTTGTCGTCCTTGACGACCAGCCAGGCCCAGCCGCTTCCGAAGCGCGTGCCCCCGGCGGCCTGGAACTTCTCCTGGAACGCCTCGAAGCTTCCGAAAGCCTTGTCGATCGCCCCGGCCAGCGCGCCCGAGGGTTTGCCGCCCTCGTTCTTCTTGAGGATTTTCCAGAAGAAGGAGTGGTTCCAGTGTCCGCCGCCGTTGTTGCGGACGGCGGTGCGGATCGACTCCGGCACGGCGGAGAGATCGCCGATCAGCGCGTCGAGGCTTTTGCCGGCGAGGTCCGCATGATCCTTGAGGGCGGCGTTGAGGTTGTTGACGTAGGCCGCGTGATGCTTGTCGTGATGGATTTCGTTCGTGCGCCCGTCGATGTAGGGCTCCAGGGCGGGTGCGGGAAAAGGAAGTGCGGGTAATTCGAATGCCATAGGTAGTGTAATCTCGATAGGTTGGGGAAGCCGGATCTGTTTTCAGCCAAGGAATCGCGCTCATCGGCGGTTCCCCGAACCCGGCGTCCTGATTTTTACGTTTTGCGGGTCAATTATTGGAAACGGATGAGGAAAAGGCAAGAGACTCCTTTTTTTCCGTTTTTCCTGGTCTCCGGCGGGGCTTTTTCATCGCGGGCGGGGGCGGGTCATGTTATTTGTGGGAATGTGACCACACCGCTCAACCTCGCCGCCATCCGCAACGATTACCGCCAGGGCAGCCTGAGGCGGGCCGATCTGGCCCCGGACCCGGTGGTCCAGTTCGCCCGATGGATGGAGGAGGCCCTCCGCGCCGGGATCGCGGAGCCGACGGCGATGAGCCTCGCCACGGTGGGCGCGGACGGGCAACCGCTCCTGCGCACCGTGCTGCTCAAGGGGATCGACCCGGCGCAAGGGTTCTTTTTTTACACGAATCTGGAGAGCCGCAAGGCCGGGCAGATCGGGCAAAACCCGGCCGTCTGCCTCCTCTTTCCGTGGCTGGCGCTGGAGCGGCAGGTGATCGTCCGGGGCCGGGCGGTGCCGGTGCCGGAGGAAACGGCGGTCGCCTACTTCACCTCCCGCCCCCGGGAGAGCCAGTTCGCCGCGTGGGCTTCCCGGCAGAGCCGCGAGATCGCCTCGCGCGAGACGCTGGAGACGGCGCTCAGGGAAGTCCATACCCGTTTCGGCGACGGAGAAGTCCCCCTCCCCCCGTTCTGGGGCGGCTACCGGGTGGAGCCTGAAACGGTCGAGTTCTGGCAGGGCGGGGCGCACCGGCTTCACGACCGGTTCGAGTACCGCCGGCAGGGGAGCGGCTGGGAAATCGCGCGGCTCTCGCCGTGATTCCCCCCCTCCTGGAGGAGACGGCCGGGCCGCCCGTTGAAGGTTGCATTCATACACCGAACGTCGCTAACTTGCCATGCTTCATGGAGCTTGTTGCGGAACCAATCCGGAAACCGGACCCCAACCCTGCTGCTGTCTGGACTTTCGCTTTACCCTGAAACAGAAAATCCGTACCTGAAACGGCTTTCGGAGCGGTTTTCGAAAAAATCATGATCACCCGATTTTACGTTCATAATTTTCGCAGCCTCCTGAACTTTGAACTGCCCATCAAAAGCATTTCCTCCGCTTTACTGATCGGCAGGAACGGAGCCGGAAAATCGACCGTCGGCTATGCTCTGGAAGTCCTTCAGAGGATCGGACGGGGAAACAACCGGGTCGGGCACCTCGTCAGGCTGGAGGATGTCGGTCATGGCCGGAAAGAGGTGCCGATCCGCTTCGAACTGGAAGTGGAACTCAAGGGAGTGCATTACGGGTACATTCTGGCGCTGGAATACCCCGAAGGGTTTCGCGAACTCCGGGTGCTGGAAGAAAGCCTGATCGTAAATGGAACGGCGAAGTTCACGCGAAAGGTGGCCGACCTGTACTTTCCCGGCAACCCGGCCGAGCCGATGCGCTTTGACTGGCACTCCGTATGGTTGCCCGTCGCTCAGGCCAGATCGGAAAGCGATCCTCTGGATACCTTCCGGAAATGGTTGGCCCGAATGCTGATTGTCCGGCCTTATCCGCTTGCCATCAAGGGGGATTCATCCGAGGAGACGTTGCAACCGCAGCCCGATATGTCAAATCTCGGCGACTGGTGGAGCGGGCTGATCACGCACTCTCCGGCTTCTTACGCCCGGATTGAGCAGGCGCTCAAGCAGATGATGCCCGACCTGCTCGATATCAAGAATCCTCTCATTACCAAGGACTTCCGGAGCCTGGAGACGCATTTCGGAGATAGCGAGAGAAGTTTTGCCATTCCATTTCGCCTGCTTTCCGATGGGGAAAAATGCATGGCGATCTGGGCGCTGGTGATGGCGGCAAATAATGCTTATGGCCCGCTGTTTTGTTTCTGGGATGAGCCGGATCATTATCTGGCCCTCTCGGAGGTCAGAGATTTTGCCATGGATTTGCGACGGGCATTCCAAAATGGGGGGCAGTTCCTGGCGACCTCCCACAATCCCGAGACAATCAGGAGCTTTTCTGATGAGAATACGTTCGTCCTCTACCGTCGCAATCATCACGAACCAACGCAAATCCGTCCACTTGTGGAAATCAGTTACGGAAAGGATCTGATTGGAGCATTGGCCCGCGGTGAAATTGAACCATGAGCGCGGACCTCTACGCTCCCCATCTCCTCGTTATCCCGGAAGACGACGCAAACCGGCATATCGTGAATGGCTTCATGAAACATATGTCGATTAAATTTCGACAAATCCAGATTGAAGCGGTGGCCAACGGCTGGAGCAAGGCGCTCAAGGTGTTTTCCGAAACTCATATCCGCTCCATGAGGAAGTACGCCCAGCGGTACGTATTGATCCTCATAGATTCTGATGGCCGCAAAGATCGCATCGCCCGGGCGAAGCGCGGGATTCCTCCGGATTTGGCGGATCGCGTTTTCATCATGGGTAGCCTGACAACACCTGAAAAACTTGCCGCTACGTTGGGAATGTCGAGGGAACAGATCGGTGAAGCGATTGCGAATGAATGCAGGGACCGACGCTGCGAAATCTGGAGCAATGCCTTGCTCGCTCATAATCTGCCGGAGTGGCGGAGGATGCAGGATTCCGTCTGCCCGGCACTGTGGGATGTGTAGCACGCGTTCACGAATACATTTTGAGACTTGGGTGTGTTTACGCATTTTCCAGAAACCCGATGCCCACCCCCATTCCCCTCCAGGACAACATGCGCCAGCCCGCTCCCCTCAACCACCGCGAACCGCTCCCGGTCCCCTACCTGACCTCTCCGCCCGAAATCATCGACCTTCCCGCGGGGCGGCAGCTTTTGGTGGACGATTACCTGCTGGAACGCAACGGATTCGCCCGTGTTTTTCATGATCCGGTGAAGCACCCGGGCAATCCGGTGATGGCCCCGGTTTCGGCGGAGGAACGCGCCCCGGAGTTCCCGCCCTGCGCGGTGGCGAAATGCGGCGGGGTCTGGTACGACGACGCGGATCGCCTCTTCAAAATGTGGTACATGACCGGCTACCTGGGTCACGCGGCGCTCGCCGTGAGCCGGGACGGGCTCCACTGGGAACGGCCCGCCCACGATGTGGCGCCGGGGACGAACCTCGTCCTGCCGCGCGATATTCACCCGGATTCCGGCAGCGTGGTGATTGATTATGCCCCGGCCCACCCCGGCGAACGTTACAAGTGGCTCCTGCGCGAACCGGACATGCCGCAGAAACCGGAGAACGAACGGGCCCATGGGTTCGTCTCCGGGGATGGCATCCACTGGCGTTCCATCGGCCGGAGCGGCAAAATGGGCGACCGGAGCACGATGTTTTACGATCCGCTCCGGCAGCGCTGGGTGCAGAGCATCCGGGCGACGGACCCGCGCGTTGGCCGCTACCGGCAACACTTCGAGGCCGCGACCTTTGGGGAAAGCCTCCGGTGGGACACGGAGACCGCCCTCCCGTGGCTCCGCGCCGATTGCTACGACCACGGCAAACACCTTCCCGCCCAGCTCTATAACTTCGACGCGATCGCCTACGAGAGCCTCTTCATCGGCTTCTTCCAGATCCTCCACGGCCCGCCCAACGAGGTTGGCGAGCGGGTCGGGCTGCCGAAATGGACGGAACTGCATCTGGCCACGAGCCGGGACGCCTTTCACTGGCACCGCCCTCACCGCGCCCCGTTCCTCCCCGCGCGGCGCGAATACGGTTCATGGGAATACGGCTACGTGGAATCCAGCGCGGGCATGTGCCTGATCGTCGGGGATGAACTCTGGCTCTACTACAGCGCCTACGCCGGAGACCCGACCCGACTTTCGCAGCAATGGCAGCTCAACGGCACCTACGGCAACGGAGCCATGGGCCTCGCCCGGCTGCGGCGCGACGGCTTTACCTCCCTGCGCCCGGGCTACGCGGGGGCGGACGCCACCACCCGCCCGCTCCGCTTTCAGGGAGGGCGCTTTTTCGTCAACGCCAACACCGTCGGCACCCGGCTCACCGTGGCCGTTCTGGACCGGGATCATCAGCCGCTCCCGGGCTTCAGTCACGACGATTGCGAAGGCTTCCTTGGCAACGCAACCTGCGCGGAAATCCGCTGGCGCAACCGGAGCCTCCGGGAGATGGAAGGCGAAACCGTCCGGTTCGATTTCCGGCTCGATCGCGGCGATTTCTACGCCTTCTGGACCACGGAGAGCCCCCGGGGAAAAAGCGGCGGCTTCACCGCAGGCGGCGGCCCGGGCCTCACCGGCGGGCGGGACACCTGAGCGGGGCGCGCGGGCGCAGGACCTAATCCCGGAAGACGATGGAGCGCCCCTTGTGAATGAGCACCCGCTCGCCCACATGGTAGCGCACCCCCTTGGCCAGCGCGAGCCGCTCACAGTCCCGCCCCAGACGCAGGAGGTCATCCGGCGTATGGAAATGCTCCACGCGCACCACCTCCTGATCAATGATCGGCCCTTCATCGAGGTCCGCCGTGGCGTAGTGGCAGGTGGCCCCGATCAGCTTCACCCCCCGCTCGTAGGCGCGGCGGTACGGGTTCGCCCCGGCGAAGGAAGGGAGGAAAGAGTGATGAATGTTGATGATCCGCTCGTTCCATTCCTCGCAGAGCGCCGCCGGGAAAATCTGCATGTAGCGCGCGAGCACCACCAGATCCGCCCGCACCTCGTGCAGCCGTTCGTTGATCCGGGCGAACGCCGCCTCCTTCCCCTCGCGCGGCACCGGGATCATCTCAAAGGGAATCCCCTCGCGCTCCACCAGCGGGCGGAGCGTCTCGTGGTTGCCGATCACCAGCGGAATCTCGATGGGAAGCTCCCCCGTGCGCCAGCGCCCGAGCAGGTCCGTCAGGCAATGGTCCGCCCTGGAGACCATGATCACCACCCGGCTCCGCTGGCAGGCGTCGTGAATGAGCCATTGCGCCCCGATCTCCTCGCTCACCGGCGCGAACGCCGCCCGCAGCCCCTCGGTATCGACCGGCAGCGTCCCCGTATCAATCGCCAGACGGGCGAAAAACCATTGATTGAGCGGATCGGTAAACTGATGCACCTCCAGCAGATTCCCCCCCAGTTCCGCCACGAAACGGGTGAGCCGCGCCAACAGCCCGATCTGGTCCGGGCAGGAAATCTTGAGCAATGTCTGAGCCATAATCGAAGACAAGATTAGCAGCCTGTTGAAAAACCGGCAATGGTTGCATTTGGAGCAGATTTTGGACTTGGACAAGGCGTCGAGCGCAGCGCCTGTATTCGATGAATACAGGCCAAGCGAGCAACGTAGCCCAAGGCCGAAAGATGCCCAAAGGCGACCGTCGGGGTTTTTCAACAGGCTGTTAGAGCCTCCCCGTGCACCGGCGCAACTCTTCACTTGCCAGCCGGGAAGCCGATCGCCGACAATCCGCCCATGGCACTGACACCTTCCACCATGCTGGCGCTGGGGACTCCCGCCCCGGACTTCACCCTCCCTGACATTCAAACCGGTCGCGCCGTTTCCCTCGATTCCCTGGCCGCGGGCAAGGCGCTGCTGGTCGTCTTTCTCTGCAACCATTGCCCATACGTCATCCATGTGCGGCAGGAACTCGCCGCCATCGCGCGCGAGTACGCGCAGAAGCCGGTCGCCTTTGCCGGCATCACCGCCAACGACGTCGCCAACTACCCGGACGACGCCCCGGAACCGACGCGCGAACTCGCCGAAATCCTCGGCTTCCCCGTTCTCTACGATGAAACGCAGGCGATCGCCAAAGCCTACACCGCCGCCTGCACGCCGGATTTCTTCCTCTTTGACGCCCACCACCGCCTCGCCTACCGGGGCCGTCTGGACGCCACCCGCCCCCGGCAGGAAAAGCCGGACGGGCGCGACCTCCGCGCCGCGCTCGACGCCGTGCTCTCCGGCGCTCCCGTCTCCGGGGAGCAGCACCCGAGCGTCGGCTGCAACATCAAATGGAAACCGGGGAACGCTCCCGACTACTTCGGATAACCTCCGCCCCGGGGTCGCGAGGGGATTTGATTTGACCCGCCCCGCGCGCCCGCCAATATGGGAAGCCTTTTACTTTACTCTATGTCATTAACGAACATCTCCAACATCCGAGCCCGCCAGATTCTTGACTCCCGTGGAAACCCGACCGTGGAAGTCGATGTGGAACTCACCGGCGGAGCCGTGGGCCGCGCCGCCGTCCCGAGCGGAGCCAGCACGGGCGAACACGAAGCATGGGAACTGCGCGACGGGGACACGACCCGCTACGGGGGCAAGGGCGTCCTCAAGGCGGTGGAAAACGTCAACCACCAGATCGCCGCCGCGCTCGAAGGGTACGACGCCGTCGATCAGGTCACCCTGGACAAGACGATCCTCGCCCTCGACGGCACCCCGAACAAATCGAAGTTCGGGGCGAACGCCACCCTCGCCGTCTCGCTCGCCGCCGCGCACGCCGCCGCCGGGCAGCTTGGCATCTCCCTCTACCGCTACCTCGGCGGGCCGAACGCGAAAGTGCTGCCGGTGCCGATGATGAACATCCTCAACGGCGGGGCGCACTCGGACGCGCCGATCGACTTTCAGGAATTCATGATCATCCCGAAAAGCGCTCCCTCCTTCTCCGAAGCGCTCCGGCAGGGGACGGAAATTTTCCACTCCCTCAAGAGCGTGCTCAAGGGGCGCGGGCTCTCCACCGCCATCGGCGACGAAGGCGGCTTCGCCCCGAAGCTGGAATCCGCCGAGGACGCCCTCGAATCCATCGCCGAGGCCGTGAAAAAGGCCGGGTATGAATTCGGCAAGGATATCTTCATCGCCCTGGATGCCGCCTCCAGCGAATTCTACGACAAGGCCAGCGGCCAGTACGTCTTCAAGAAATCCGACGGCTCCCGCCGCAGCGGGGAGGAACTCGTCGCCTATTACAAGGAACTCGTCGGCAAATACCCGATCATCTCCATCGAGGATGGCGCGGCGGAGAACGACTGGGATACCTGGAAAAAGCTCACCGACGCGCTCGGCTCCACCGTGCAGCTCGTGGGCGACGATCTCTTCGTCACCAACGTCGATTTCCTGCGCAAGGGGATCGAGCGCGGCGTGGCGAACTCCATCCTCGTGAAGGTGAACCAGATCGGCACGCTGACGGAAACCCTCGACGCGATCGAGCTGGCGAAGGAAAACCGCTACACCGCCGTCATCAGCCACCGCTCCGGGGAGACGGAGGACACCACCATCGCGGACATCGCCGTGGCGACCAACGCCGGGCAGATCAAGACCGGCTCCCTCTGCCGCACCGACCGCGTGGCGAAGTACAACCAGCTCCTGCGCATCGAAGAGGAACTGGGCGAAAACGCCATCTACGGCGGCAAGTAACCCGGCCCACCCGCCTGATCTTCCAAAGCGGTTGCGAAGACTTTCTTCGCAGCCGCTTTTTTTCCGCCGGTTTCCGCCGGGATATCCGGTCCGGGACCCCGCCCGACCCCGATTCAGAGAGATATGAAAGAAACATCTGAAATCAGCGGGAAGCGGGTTCTCATCACCGGCGGGACGACCGGCATCGGGCGGGCCATCGCCCTTCTCCTGGCGGAAAACGGCGCGGACGTCTTCATCTGCGGCCGACACCGCAAGGAGCTGGAGGAGGCCCGGGAAGAAGGGCGCAGGCGGGACATTGCGGTTTCCGGCACCGTGGCCGATGTCTCCGCCTCGGAAGAAGTGGAGCGTCTTTTCCGGGAGGCGGTGGAAACCCTCGGCGGCATCGACATCCTGATCAACAACGCGGGCATCGCGGGAAGCGGTGTGGAGGACGAAGAGGAGTGGCGCTATGTCATCGACACGAACCTGAGCGGCTACCTCGACTGCACGATCCGCGCCGTACGCCATTTCCGGGGCCGGAGCGACCCGCGTCATATCGTCCTGATCGGCTCGATGAGCGCGGACGTGATGGAGGGCGGGAACTCGATCTATGTCGCCACGAAATGCGCCATTGCGGGGTTCGCGACTTCCCTGCGCAAGGAGGTGAACTCGCAGGGGATTCACGTGCACCTGATCGAACCGGGGAGCACCCGCAGCGACATGGCGGGCGGAAACGAGCGGGAGCAGGAGGAGCGGCTCCGGGAAGAAAGCCTCCTCATGGCCGAAGACATCGCGCAATCCGTCCTCTACGTCCTCACCCAGCCCGGGCGCTGCTCCGTGGTCGATGTGAAGCTGCGCCCGCTCCACCAGCTCATCTAGGAACGGGCACGGGGATGCGCCGGATGGGCCGGTCGGCCCCCGGAAGGTGAAGGGTGACGCTCTGGGGGAGCGGGTTCCCCTGCGCGTCGGTCACGGGCGGCGGCGCGGGAAAGGCGACCGCCATCCCGATCCATTGCCCCGGGTGAACACTCGTCACCACGCTCTCGGGGCCGAAGAACGGGGTGGTCGGCAGCCACGAAAGCGCCGGGTGCCGCGTGCTCCTCTGTTCATCGACCAGGGTCGCTTTCGTCAGGGAAAAGGGGGTGACCCGTGTCGGGTCCGTGGGCGAGGGCTCGCCGAGGAAAATCGGGCCGTGACCGCCCTTCGCATGGGTGAGCCGGATGGCGAAGAGAAGCAGCTCTTCCCCCGGCTTCTTTTCATTGGCGACCCGCTCGACCCGGATGACCTGAAGGCGGGTGCCCGGCCATTGGGCGGCGCTCTCGCCCAGAACGGTATTTCGCGGAACCGCGGGCGCGGGGGTGGGGGTCGGCTGCGGCGGGGTCTGGGCCGGAAGGAGCGGCACGGCTCCCAGCCAGATGGCGGTGAGAATCAAACCTGTTTTCATCAAATCAAGGAACCTCCTGAATGTGGATCACCCGGTAGCGGTGCGGCAGCGGGTAGGTCATCGCCGGGTGGTTGACCGGATCGACCGGATCATCGGTGGTGCCGACGATCCCGTCCGGCCCGGGATTCGCCGCGTTGCCGGGGACGCCATCCGCACCGTAGTCGAGGTGCCGCTCCACGAGCACCCGCAGGCGCGAACGCCCGATCACCTGATCGCCGTTCTCAAACGCGCCATGGCCGGTGTTACCCCGGCTCTTGCGGATCACCTCGCCCACGGCCCAGATCGTGAAGGTGTTGCTGCGGGTGGTCAGGTTGCCGACGGCCTCGCGCACCAGATCGTTGCGGCTGCGGGCGGCGGTCTCCACCCCGCCGTAGAGAGACGCGGCCACTTCCGGGACGTTCGCGATCTCCCCGGGCGTCATCAGCGGGCGGCCCAGCGTCTCCTGGTATTCGCGGATCGCGCGGGCGAGATCCGCGGCATCGACATCGACCGGCGCCGGGGTGCCATCGGTATCGTAGCCGGTCACGGGCCGGATTCCCTCGAAGACCGCCTCCAGCGGGCGATCCCGGACAAGCGGGGTCAAGGGATCACTGGCAAGCGCGCCAAAGGGGTGGATGGCGGAGTTCACATTCACACGCCCGGAAGTCGCCCCGCCCCACGTATGGACAAACGGCTCCGGGACCGGGCTGCCCAGCGGCTGGTACGCGGCGGGAACCGTGAAGAGATCGAGCATCGCCCAGTCCGGGTAGCTCGTGCCGCCGTCCGTCTTCTGGCTCCCGTCGGTGGAGGGGGCGAAGTTGAGCAGACGGTACGGCGTGCCGTGCTGCTCATGGTAGGGGAGGGCTTCCGTCGCCTTGTCCGGCATGAGGCCGGTGCGGATGTGCTGAAGGAAACCGATGGAGGGAAAGCGAGTGCTTCTCGGCCGGTCCGTCCGCTGCTCGGGCCACCAGTGCGCCTGCGGATCGGCCTTGGCGGCGATCCGGGCGGCGGTGTTTTCCCCGTCGGTGTAGGAACTGCCCACGTCGGTGGGAAGCACCATCGTGATCTCCGAGGCGGGCGGATTGACGCTCACGATCCAGTCCCCCGGCATGCTGTTGACCATCGGATCGGCCACCTGCATGTGGATAATGGCCTGCCCGGGAACGGGAATCGAGACGTTGGGCAGCGGCAGAACCGCTTCCAGAACGGCGGCGCGGACGGCGGGATCATTGAGGTCCTCCCCCGTGTACGGGCCGCGCATGCTCTCCAGCGGTACGGGGTCGAGGTTGTGCCCGCTGGAATAGGTGCCGGATTCGCTATGGGCGGTAAGGACGATCCCGCCGCGCAGGGAGATGCTCGTGGTTCCCTCGCGCATCGGGTAATAGCGGCCACTCCCATGATTCTGGGAGCTATGGTATTCCCCCGGTTTCCATTCCCAGCCCGGGGAGATGCCCCTCATTTCCATGGTCGGCCATGCCGCGTTGGCCGACGGACCGGTCCCCTTGCCATTCGCCCAGGGGTGGTAGAGAGCGTTGCGCGGGTCCGGATCATCCAGGGAAGGAGGATTCCCGTAGAGATCCACTCCGGCGATTTCGCCGTTCTGGTCAAGGACGGTCAGCAGGTTGTCCATCCAGTAGCCGCCGAGCCTTCCCGGGTCGCCGGTCGGGGATCGGTCGTTGGGATCAGACGCCTTGCCATATTTGGGGGAATCCGCACCGTTGAGGACGTTGCCCCAACTGCCGACGAGCGGGCGTCCGTAATGCCATTGGCTGGCCTGACCCTTGGGAATAATGTTGGCGAACTCCTTGGGCAGCACCCATTCGATCACGATTCTCATGCTGAAACGCGGCGGCGATCCGTCCATCGTCCGGATCTGGATATAGATTTCATTCGCCCGGGGCGTGTAGCTGAAGCCTTTGACGAGCTTCCCGCTCAGGAATCCCTCCTTCATGATATAGGGGAGCGTGTAGCCGCGATACTGGTCGGCCACCGTTCCTGCCTTGAGCAGCGTGAGGATCTGGAGCGCGATGGAGTCGATCTGCCGGTCCGTGTATTTCCCGGCGAAACCGGCGGCGTCCGCACCCGGGAAGAGCGGCCATTGGATCGCCTCCCCCCGGCTGTTGAGTCCCTTGAGATAACGGGCGATCCGCAGGCCCATCGCGTAGTCGGCGCTGGCGGGGGTAAAGCTATTGCTTGGAAAGCCGCCGAGAAAAACCTGCGGAAGCGCCACGGAGGTGCCGGTGGCCACCTCGTAGGCCGGAAGCTGCCCGGAAAGCGGGTAGAGCGAAGCCATCGGGCGGGCATCGTAAAGCGTGTCCGTCCTGCCATCCGGGCTGTAGGCCCCGAGCATCGCGTTGAGCGCTTCGCCGCTGGCTCCTGTGCCGGTGGTGACCAGGTGAATCTTCGGCTCCCCGAAAAAGTTCAGCTCCGGGGCGCGGCTGTACTGGGTCAGGTCAAAGCCGTTCCAGCGCAGAAGCTCCGCGGGCGCTCCGTTCTGGAGAATTTCCGAAGGGGTGTTGAAGGGACGCACCCGGGCCTGATCGGCGATGGCCCGCACCTGCGCGGGGGTCAACGCCGTGGTGTCTTCCTTGAGGACGCCGAGGCTCACTTCCGTCGGCAGCCCCGCCCCGAACGAATCGTTGCTCCCCTTGCGGCTCCCGTCCGCCGTGTTGACGTTGATGCGTGCCGTCTCGTCATCCACCCAGAAGGCGTAGCGCCCGATGAGCCGGTTGTCGGCCCCGGCGGGGGAGAGCGGGTCTTCGAGCACGGGAATCCAGTCCACCTCCAGCACGGGGGCCTCCGGGGTTCCGGCGTTCTCGGCGGTCACGATCGGCGGGAGGCGGCCAAACCCGGGCTCGTTGAGATCGACCCGGCCCGCTTCCGCTCCCGCATGGGTGGAGACGAGCGGGCGGCTGGCGTCCGTGTCCACCGTGCCGTCCTCGTTGAAAACCGTGATTTTGCCCGGCTGCGAAGCCCAGAACTTCCCGGAAGCGCTCCCGGCCTCGATCCCCTCGCGCAGCAGGCTCAGGGCGTGCTCGCGGGCGAGCGTCGCCATGGCCCATGCCCGCTGGCCCTCAAAGCGGCTTCGCGCCGAGGCCCGTTCCGTACGGATGACCGCGAAGAGGCCCACGATCAGGATGACGATCAGGACGAGGATCGAAAGCGTGATGACGAGCGCGGAACCTTTGGCAGAACGGGGCATGTCAGAAAATGGGGGCTCTACGTTTCAGGGACGGGCGATGCTCCCGGTGAGGCGGACCCGCGTGGTGAAAAGGCGTGTCCCGTTCCGGATTTCCGGGGGGAGGTTTTCGAGGTAATGGGCGATGCTGCCGGGGGTGGTGGCATCGGCGTGAAGAACGCCCGGGGCGGTCGGTTCGGGGATGAGCGGGGCGGTAAGGCGGCTGGCGGTGCGCGTGTCGATCGTCACGAGCGCGATCTCCACCATCGGCGGCAGGGCGGGGGCGCGGAAGACCTGCCCGGACGCGTCGCGGTAGCCTTCCCGGGAATCAAACCCGTAGCCCATCGGCTCGCCCGCCGCGTTCACGGTGATCGGCTCCCCCTGCGAATCGAGCGCTCGCATCCAGAGGGCAAGCACGTGATCGCTCAGCCACCCCTGATAATCGGGCGGCGTGGCCGGGGCAAGCGCGGGCGCGAAGGAAGGCCATGGCGGCGTGTCGCTGTAAAGGGTGTAATGCGTGGTGTCGCTGGGCGGGACGTAATAGCGCGCGAGGACCGGGCGGGCCTGCCCCGGCGTGGTCGTATCCCAATGGATGAAATAACCGACCAGCGCCAGTTCCCCGAGCCGGGCGTCGCGCTGGAGCGGAGCCTGAAAGAAGAGGGCGTGCGGGTTGAGCAGCGCCGGGGGAACCCCCCCGGGGCGGTCGGTCGTGGCCGGAAGATTGAGCAGAAGCTGGAGATTGGCCTCCCCGGTTTGCGGATCGGGCACGGGAGCGGCGGCCATCCGGAGTTCGCGCACCAGAAAGTGAAACACCGTCCGCGCGGCTTCGCGCCGCTGGCTCGCCGCCTCCACCCGTTGCCAGGCGTCTCCCACCTGCCGGGAGATGGACGCGAGCGCGATCACCAGCAGCCCGAGGATCACCACGGCCGCGAGGATCTCCAGAAGCGTGAACGCCTCGCAGCGGCCTTTGCGGCAGTGTGGAATCCGGTTTTCAGCGGTCATTGGCCAGTGCGGTAATGAGCACCCGTTCCTGTCGTGCGTCCGGAGGCGCTTCCAGCGGCCATTCAAAGGCGAGCCGGAGCATCAGCAACCCGGCGGGAGCGGCGCCCGGGGTGACACGGTTGACGCGGCAGCTCATGCCGGTGGTCGCGCCCGTTACGGGAGCGCCCGAGGCATCGGTAAAGAGGTTGCCATCGTCGTCGAAAAAGAAATCGCCTCCCGCCTCGGCTGCGGCGAAGCGGGCATCGGCCAGCACCGCCGTGTAACCGAGGTTCCCGAGCAGGGAGAGAACCGTCTCCGAAGCGTAGGCGAGCCGGGTATCCTCCGAGGCTTCGCGGTCGTTCTGCATCCCGAGGGAAAGGAGACCGATGAGCGAGATCAGGCAGAAACTCACCAGCCCGAGCGCCACGGCGACCTCCACGAGACTGAAGCCTCCAGGCTGACGCCTCCGTGCCGGGAGCAGACAACGGGCAACCATCAGCTCTCCGGGTGAACGAGTTTGGTGCGACCGGTGACCTGATTGAAATAGATCTCGATCGGCTGATGCTCCTGCGTCGCGGTGATCTCCCCGGACGGCTGGCGGAAACCGTTGATGAGGCGCATGGCGTAGATGGAGGGGAGCGTCCCGGCATCGTCCTGATAAAGGCTGCCATCGGGCAGAAAGATGACGTAGCCGTAGCCCGACGCGCCCCCGGGCTGGTAGGTGGCCCCTTCATGGGTGAGCGGCGGAAGCGCTGGCGTGATCGCGACGGAGGCCGCCGCGCTCAACCCCTGAAAGGAGGTGCCGCCGTTGTCCGTTCCGTTCGCGACGATCACGCCCCGGGGAAGAATCTCCCATGCGCTGAGCTGCCGCCAGGTGCCGGTGGCCGGGGTGTAGCCGAGCGTGGTAAAGGTGCGCGCCGCCGCGTCCCCTCCCCCCAGCAACATCGCGACCGCCACCGGGCGCTGCCCCACCACGGCCCATTGGCGGGCCATTTCAAAGACCCCGACGAGCCGCGCCCCGGCGCTCTCCAGATTGCGCCCCTGCCCCAGCCCGCGCAACGCGGGAGTGCCGAGGCCGACGAGCAGGAGGATCAGGCTCACGACGACGAGAAGCTCGACGAGCGTGTAGCCCCGATCCCTGCCGGGAGGCGGCAACGGGCGTTGCGGACGAAAGCTGGAGGGAGCGTCATTCATGGATTACGCCTTGCTGCGGGAACGACGGCGAAGCCAGAGAACCCCTCCCCCGACCAGAAGCAGCGCGGCCATGCCCGGCTCCGGGATGGCGGCGACCTGCGCCACGTAGATGGAGTCAAAGTACAGGTATCCTTGATTAGCCATGCCGCCGAGATACCAGAGCGTCTGTCCTTCGCCGGGGGTGAAGGTGCCGGTGTATTCCGTCCAGGGCTTGGGGCTGCCGTTTCCCTTGGCAAGCCAGATGGAACTATTCCCGGGGGTTGCAGAGGACCCACCCGCAGGGACATAAAAACCGTACTCAATTTTATGCCCTGAACCGATATCCGGGCTCGCCGACCAGAAGGAATATTCGTATTCCACCCCGGGCTGCACGGCGAGGGTGAGGTAGCCCGTTGCAGTGGAATCAATTTTCCAGACCGTGGAACCATGGACCCCCGGATCGCTGACAAAGCTTCCCCCAGCCGAATTCGTGCTGGTTTTCCAGAAGTTCACCGAAGTGTCTTCAAAGCTGGCATTGGGAACGATGTTCCCCTGTACGCCGGTCGCGCTGTAAAGACGCATGTCCGTCGCCGACCAGTTGTAACCGCGGGAATTGAATGACGAAACATCCGTTCCCAGTCCCAACGTGTAATAGTAGCTGGCGCTTTCGCTTCCGGTGACGATGTTGAGCCCGCGCAATGTCGCCGGAAACGCCTGCCCGTAGGTACGCGCAGTCACCCGCTCAAACAAATCCGCGTTGACCGCCGGAAGGCTCCCTTTCGAGAGACCCATGATTTGATAACCGGAGATATCGGAGCCAGTCTTGGTGGAAGCAATGATTCCCTGCAAACGGTATAGCTTGTAAGGGTCCGTTTCAACGAGGAATGATCCGATGCTGTTATCTGTCTGAAGCGACGGCAACGCCGTGCTGCTCAGGTTGTTGCTGGTGACGACCGTCGCGGAGGCCGGCTGCGCGAGAAGAAGAACGCTTCCGGCAAGGGCCAGAAACGCGGCTTTTGCGGAAGGGGAGGAAAACTCCGGGGATTTCATAGGGCGGTGAATGAAGATTGAGTTTTTTGGGGGAAGGACCGGTTACATCGCCCCCCTCATCACACAGGGAGAACGGGTCTTTACCAGCAAAGCACGATCACCCAGTTTAAGGAATAGCTCAACTGCCGGAATATTTAACCATTGTGCTGATCGGAGAAGTTCGTTTCCACCCGGAGTTCCCTTGTCCTGTCGCGGAAAGCCCGTGTTCATGCGGGCGCCGCTCCATAGCGGGAATTCAGTCTTTCCCCGCCAGGGGTTCCCGTTCAGAGCGAAGTCGCACGGGAGCCGGGTAGCATCGCCCTTCGCGAACGACGCCGAAGCCAAAGCACACCTCCCCCGACCAGAAGCAGCGCCGCCATTCCGGGCTCCGGGATGGCGGCGACCTGCGCCACGTAGATGGAGTCAAACTGGATGCGGCCGCCATTGGCCATGCCGCCGAGATACCAGAGCGTCTGTCCTTCGCCGGGGGTGAAGGTGCCGGTGTATTCCTTCCAGGGCTTGGGGCTGCCGTTTCCCTTGGCAAGCTGGATGGAACTGTTTCCGGTGGTAACGTCATGTCCATTGGAAGGCACAAAGAAGCCGTACTCGATCCGGTGTCCGTCGCCGATTTCCGGGCTCGCCGACCAGAAGGAGTATTCGTATTCCACGCCGGGCTGTACTGAAAGGGTGATGTATGATTTGAGTGTCGAGCTAACTTCCCAGACCGTGGAACCATGAACCCCCGCATCGCTGACGAAGGTTCCGCTGGCACTACCGGAACTGCTGTTGCGCCAGAAGTTCACCGAGGTGTCTTCAAAGCTGGCGTTGGGGACGATGTTCCCCTGCACGCCAGCCGCGCTGTAGAGATACATATCCGTCGCCGACCAACTGTAGTTCCAGGAACTGAACGCCGCCGGACCCGCCTCGTAGCGTCCCACACCGAGGGTATAGTAATAGGTGGCGCTTTCGTTTCCGGTGATGAGGTTGAAGCCGCGCCGCGCGGCCGGGAAGGATTGCGGAACCCAAACACCTCCAACATTCACACCGGTACGCACCCGCCAATATTGAATCAAATCATCCGTAATCGTCGGGAGGCTCCCTTTTGAGAGCCCCATGATGTTGTAGCCTGATACATCGGCGCCGGTCACGGTGGAGGCGACGGTGCCTTCCAAACGGTAGATCCGGTATGGGTCCGTCTCAAAAGAGAACGAACCCATATTGTTGCTGGTCTGAATCTCCGGCATCAGCACTTTGCTCAGGTTATTGCTCGTGACGACCGTTGCAGAGGCCGATTGCGCCAAGAAAAAGAGGCTTCCGGCAAGGGCCAGAAACGCGGCTTTCGAGGGAGGGAAGGAAGACGCCAGGTGTTTCATAGGGCAATGGATGGGAATTGAGCGTTTGGAGGAAGAACCGGTGATCCCGCCCCCTCATCACATGGAGAGAACGGGGTCTTTACCAAGAAAGCACGATCGCCCCGATCAAGGAATAGCTCAACTGCCGGAATATTTAACCTTTGTGCTGATCGGGGATTCGCTTTTCCAAAGGGTTGACAACCGGCAGGATCAATCCTAAAGCCTGTTTCCGTCGGGCCGTCAGCCTGACCTGACGTTCCATTCGGCCCATGACACCATCTTCCCTCACCGTCCCTGCGGCGGCCCCTTCCCTCCGGCTCGCGCTTGCAGCGGCAGACGCCCATTACGATTCCTCCATCGGGCTTCTTAAAAGCCGCGTCGGCAATATCGGCTATCATACCACCCTTGCTGAAGGGACGCCCGTCCACCCGACACGCGAATCGCTCGGGTACGCGTTCGGCCTGCTTGAGAGCGGGGAAGCAGCGCACGTGAACCGCGCTCACGAGATTCTCCGGCGGATGATCTCCCTTCAGGATACGGATTCCGAGAGCCACACTTACGGCATCTGGTCATGGTTCTACGAGGAGCCGCCGGCGAAAATGTCGCCGCCGGACTGGAACTGGGCGGATTTCAACGGCACGCAGCTCATCCAGATCCTGCTGCGCCACGAGGGGAAGCTGGAAGCCGCGCTTATCCGCCCGGTGCGCGAGGCGATCGGCCACGCCGCCCGCTCCATCATCCGCCGCAATGTCACGCCCGCCTACACGAACATCGCCATCATGGGAACGTATGTGACGCTCATGGCGGGCACGCTCCTGGGGGATGCGGAGTTCACCGCCTACGGAAAGGAGCGGCTGCGCCGGTTCCTCGATTTCACGCGGGCGTGGGGCGGTTTCCCGGAATACAACAGCCCGAACTACATGCTGGTCGGCCTCGTGGAGATCACCCGGATGCTCCGCGATTTCCAGGCCCCGGACGATCTCCTGCTGGCGCGCGAACTCGCGGACCGGCTCTGGGAGGAGATCGCCCGCCATTGGCACGCCCCCTCCCGCCAATGGGCCGGGCCGCACAGCCGCGCCTACCAGACGCTCCTTGGCCCGAACCAGCTCGGCACGCTCCAGCGGGCGCTCGGGGATGCGGTCGCGCTCACCGACGCCGTGGCGCCCTCGTATGAAGAGGCGACGCTGCCGCTCGCGTGCCCCGCCCTTTATCTTTCCCATTTCGTCCATGCCCCCTCCCCGCAGGAACGGCGCATCCCGATCGCCGAGGGGGAGCCGCGACTCGAAGGGGTCACCTATCTCTCCCCCCGCTTCGCGCTCTCCTCGGCGGAACGGGGGACGTTCTGGGTCCAGTCCCGAAGCCTGCTCGCCTACGCCACCGCGCAGGGGAAGCCCGTCTCCCTGCGGGCGCGGTTCCTGCGCGACGGGTACGACTACGCCGCCGCCAATCTCTTCGCCGCGCAGGACCGGGAGGAGATCGTGGCCCTGGTCGGGTTCGCCTCCGACGGCGGAAACACGCACTGTCATTTTGATCGCCTCCGGAACGCCACCATCCCCGCGCGCGATTGGCGGCTGCGGTTCGAGTTCGAAGGGGCCGCGCCCTTCCGGGACGCCCCGCCGGAATTTTCGACGCGGGAATGCCTCCGCTTCGATTTCGGGGACGGAGCCGTCGGGCACCTGCGCATTCCGTGGCTGGAATTCGGCTCCCAGGCGGCGCAACGGGCGCGATGGGAAGTGAGCGCGACGGAAAACGGCGGCTGCGCGCTCGATCTCGTCCTCCACGCGGGCGAAGAAAAAACATTTGTCTTTAACGACGATTTCCCGGCGGCGATCGGGATCGCCCTTGCCATCCGGGAGCGCGGGATGATCCCCGGCGGGCTGGAGCGCGTGGACGTAAACGCCACGGAGGAGGCGGTAACGCTCGCCTGGCGGGGGAAAAGCCGTCTGGAAGCCGCCGCGCCCCGCTTTGCCCGAAGCGAAGCGGCGCTGGTGAGTTTCGCCCGGGAACGCAAGGAGGCGCTCCGGCAGCGGGTGGCGGGCGGTTCCTTCCGCGCTTTTGACGAACGGGCGCGCGCCGGGGAAAATCTCCGCGTCGCCTTTCTGGGCGGAAGCCTCACGTGGGGGGCCGTGGCGAGCGATCCGCAGATCACCTCCTGCCGCGCCCGGCTCGCCCGGCAGCTTGAGGCCACCTACCCGGAGGCTCATTTCCGTTGCCACGACGCGGCCATCGGCGGCACCGGCTCCACCCTCGGCATCTTCCGGCTTGAGCGCGACGTGCTCGCCCACGGGCCGGATCTCGTTTTTCTCGACTTTACCATCAACGACAACCCCTACGCGGAGCCGGACCCGCTCCGGCTCGCGGCGTACGAGACCATCGTGCGGCGGCTGGTGGAAAAGGGGATTCCCGTGGTCATGGCGATTTTTGCGGTGAAAAAGGATCTTGGCGCAACACCCCCGGCGCGTCCGCTCGATTGCCTGCACAAGGCGATCGCGGAGGCGTACCGGCTGCCGGTGGGCGACGCCGTGGCATGGATGCGGCGGGAAGTGGCGGAGAAGGGGATCGACCCCGCCGATCTCTGGCCGATCTCCCCGGATGAAACCCACCCGGGCGACGAAGGCTACGGCCTTTACGCCGAAGCGGTCTGGGACGCCTATCGCCGCGCCGTGGAGGGGGGGATCGTCTGCCGTCTCCCCGCCGAACCGCTCCATGGCAATACCTTTGCACATCATCACCGGGTGCGCCTTTCGGCCCTGCCGCTGCCCGCCGGGTGGACCAAGGGCCGCCCCCACCGCACCGGCATCACGTTTGATTTCCAGCCTTCGCGCTGGCTTGATGACCTCGCGATCGCCAGCCACGGGAAGGAGGAGAACGCGGCTCCTCCCGCCCCGCTTCGCCTGAAGGTGCGGGCCTCCACGCTCGCCCTCTATGGCGAGGTGACGCCGGAATCAGGCAATGTCGCCATCCGGGTCAATGGTGGCGAGCCGGTGATCCATGAGCCGGGCGCCATGGCCCGGCAGGGGGCGCTCCGTTATTTCATCCTGATCGCCAGCGGGCTGGATGAAACGGCGGAACACGGGATCGAGATCACGCCCGCGCTTTCGCCCGGCGGGCAGCTCCGGTTCGAGAGCCTTTGCCTTGCCTCGGGCGCGCCGGTGGCCCTTCGGGTGGAGAGGTAACGAAGCCCGCATACGCCTTGGGGTCGCTTTCGCACCGTTTGCGAAATTCTCTGGCGGAACAGCCGTACGCTTTGCGAAAGGCGCGGCTGAAGGAAAAGAGCGACGCGTAGCCGCACGCTTCGGCCACTTCGCTGATGCTTTTGCCGCCGCGGTGAAGCAACCCCGTCGCCTTCATCAGCCGGGCCTGGCTGATGTATTGGCCGAGGCTGATCCCGACGGCGGAGCGGAAGATGCTCCGGAGATGGCTCGGGGAGTAACCGATCGCCTGGGCCAGTTCCTTGAGCGTGAAGGGGTGGCCCACGTTCCGGTTGAAGAACCGGTTCACCGCCTCCAGAAGCGCGGCCCCTTCGATGGAATCCGGGTGCTGCGGCGGCGCACTCAGTTCCGCCTGCTGGAGAAGCAGCTGCGCGAGCACCAGCCCGAGCCGGACCTGCGCCACCCCCACCTGCTGCGGAGAGAGATCGCCACTCCCGCCGGAGACCAGCCGCACGATCTCAAGCACCTGCCGACGGATCACGGCGTCGAGCTTCCAGATCATGTTGCGCAGGCTTTCGAGTTCCGTTTCGCGGCGGCTTTCAAACGTGATGAAAATCCAGCGCAGGTCCTGCGCGTCGTGCTCAAGGTAGTGGTGAAACTGAAAAGGAAAGATCAGGAAAACCGACCCCGGCGTGAGCAGATGAATCTGTTCATTGACAAACAACCGGCCCTGCCCTTCGAGCACCACCAGCAGGACGAAGCGGTGATGCCGCAGCCGCGTCGGCTCGGTGAGCAGGTGATCGATCCCGGAGCGACAAAAGACGAGAATGTTCTCCGGAATCACCGGGGCCACCCCTTGAAGACCCCGCTCGTAATCACGCGGAGTGGAGAGGGAAAGCGCCAGCGACCAGATTTCGTCGAGATCCGCTTTGAGGGGGGATTTCATCACTTTGGTTAAGTATTCCAGCGCTCAGGCAATTCTCAAGCAGAAACGATTGCCGTAAAGTGCGGGCATGTCTCCATCATCCCTTTGTCTCGCCGTAGCCGGTTGCGGCGGTCGCATGCGCGAGGTTCTCCATCATTTCATCCGCGCGCTGGATCGACCGGCGACGCTCCGGGTCTATGACCCGAACCCCGCGAGCATTGAGGCGGCGCGCCGGTTGAAGGTGGAGATCGTCCCGTGCGCCTCGTGGGAAGAGGCGCTGGATCACCCGGAGGTGGAGTGGGCGCTCATCGGCTCCATCAACGCGATGCACCGGGAGCAGATCATCACCGCGTTTCATGCGGGCAAAAACGTCTTTTCCGAAAAACCGCTGGCGACGACGCTTGAGGATGTCCTCTCCATCCGCGACGGCTGGATCACCGCGGGCCGGGAGTTCTTCTTCGGGCTGGTGCTCCGGTACGCACCGTTTTATCAGGAAATCTTTGCCAAAAGCCGCTTCGAGCGGATCGGCAGGCTGGTTTCCTTCGAGTTCAACGAGACGCTCCGCTTCAACCATGGCGGCTTCATTCACGGCAACTGGCGGCGGGATCGCGCCACGGCGGGCAGCCATATTCTGGAAAAATGCTGTCACGACATCGACATCGCCCAATGGCTGGCGGGGAGCCTGCCGGTGAAGGTGGCGAGCTTCGGAGGGCTCAATTTTTTCGTTCCGGAAAACCGCGGCGTGGCCCACGAGATCGGCCGGGACAGCGAAGGGCGGCTCGCGTATGAGACCTGGAACGATCCGGCCCGGATCGACCCCTTTGATGGAAAGCAGGATATTGTGGACAACCAGGTGGTCATTCTGGAATACGCCAACGGCGTCCGTGCCACGTTTCACACGAATTGCAGCGCGGGTCTGCACGAACGCCGCTTTTATCTCGTCGGCCAGAAAGGGGCGGTGCGCGGCGACGCCTCCACGGGGCTTGTGGAGCTGGAGCGCCTCTCCTTCAACCCATCGGTGGAGAAGACCGAAATCGACATCTCCGGGTGCGACGACAACGGGCACGCCGGGGGCGACGCCCGCATGGCGCGGCATCTGGTGCGGACCATCCTGGAGGGCGTCCCGCCCATCGCCGGGATGAAAGAGGCGCTCGCCTCCGCCATCACCTGCTTCGGGATTGATCAGGCGCTGGATGAAAAGCGGATCGTCGATCTGCGCCCGCTCTGGCGGCAGGCGGGGATCGACCCGGACGACGCCACGACATTCTCTCAAGTGCTGACTGCCGAAGCCGTTTAGGATAAGGGTATATGATGATCCGTGTTCTCCCCATCCTCCTCCTCGCCTTCGGGCTCCTCCTTGCAGACGCCCACGCCTCCCCGCTCGACGCGGGCAACGGCCGGGTGATCCTCGTCGGCGACAGCATCACCGGCCACAGCCGGAACCGGCGGGACGGCTACGCCCACCGGATGGAGCAGGCGCTCAAGAGCGCCCACCCGGGCAGCACGCCGGAGATCATCGCCCTCGGCGGCAGCGGGCAATCCGTCTCAAGCTGGGCGGGCGTGGAAAAACGGTCGCGGGAAGCCGCGGTGACGCTCGACATCAAGGGGATCGACGCGCACGAAGCCCTCTCCCAACCGGCCGATCTCCTCATCATCATGCTCGGGATGAACGACGTGATCGCGCCATACGTCAGCGAGGACGAAAACTCCCTCGACCGCTGGAGCGGGCAATACGAAACGCTGATCGCCGCCTTGCGCGAGCGCGTTCACCCGAAGGAGCTTGCCCTCGCGAGCATTCCGCTCTGCACGGAGGACCTTCACTCACCCAAGAACCGGTTGATCGCGGTGATGAATGATCGCGTCAAGGCCTTGGCGGCAAAAGAGAAGGCGCGTTACCTCCCCGTCTTTGAAACGATGGCGGAAACGCTGCGCAAGGGGCGCGACCTCCGGCCGGATTTCAACCTGAGCCCGGATTTCGTCCATCCTGCCGGAGCCGGTCATCTGGCGATCGCCATCGCGATGCTCCGGGGAATCGGCGAGGAGGATGCCGCCCGCTGGCTGGATGAAAATCCGCTCAAGACCGCCCTGGATCAGGCGGCGAAGGATCAGCCGGGGCTTTCATGGGAACTGATGGAAAGCCGTCGCATCGCGGAAGGCGACCGCTTCGAGTTCCGGGTACGCTATGCCTGGCAGGGGACTGAAGACGGCATCGCGGTCCGCCTGATCGCTCCCGAAGGGTGGTCCGCGGAACCGGCGGAAGCCAAGGGGAACCGGGGCGAGTTCGTGCTGACCGGAACGCCGGAGAAGATGACCAGCCGTTTCCGTCTGGAAGGCACGGCGGGAGGGGAAAAGCGCTCGGTGGAAGGCGCGATCGCCGCGCCGTGGCTGGTGGCGGCGGGATTGGTCGAACCCGCGTGGGAAAACAATGAACTCAACGAGGCAAAGGCGCACACCGGCATCGACACGGCGATCGAAGCGGGCCAGCCGTTTCTCGATCTCCCCCCAGCATCCGGAAAAGAGCCGCTGAAGTGGATGGCCTACGTGCCGACCCTCAATTTCATGGGCGGCGGGAGCCCGGGAAACATCGACTTCTCCGCCATCACCCACGCGCGGACGTTTGAAGCCGGTTATGCCGTCCGCTGGATTTACAGCCCGCAGGAGCGGGAATGGCCTCTGGAACTCGCCACGCGCATTTTCGCCGGGAACGTTCATCTGCGGGTCTGGCTCAACGGCGCATCCGTCTACAACGGGCAGATCAATAAGGAACAGGGCCGCAAGACGCGGCGCACCGTGACGCTGCGCAAGGGGTGGAACGAACTCGCCGTCAAATCAAACCACCGGGCGTGGCTCTGGCAGTATTCCCTTGATTTCATCAGTCCGGAAGGGGCGGCGGCGGACGACCTGCTCGTCCGGATCACCCCGCCGCCGTCCACTCCCTGAATTTTTCCCTTTTTCCCCATGAAACGATTCCCCCTGTTCCCCCTCCTCGCCGCTTCCCTCTGCGCCGCCCTTGGAGCTTCCGCCGCGGAGACCGGCGCTTCCTTTGACTACACGCTGAAATCGCCCGGGTACGTCACCCTCGTCATCGAAAACGAAGAGGGCGCCCGCGTGCGCAATCTCGTGGCGGAAAGCTGGCAGGAAGCCGGCAGCCACCGGCAGCACTGGGACGGGCTCGATGACACCGGGACCGCCGTGGAAGCGGGAACCTACCGGTGGCGCGGCCTCACCCACGGCGGCATCAGCACGCATTTCAAGGGGGCGTTTTATTCGCCCGGCACGCCCCCCTGGCTCATCAACCAGACGGGAACCCAGCGCTATATCCGGGCGGGCGGAAGCGGCGGATGGCTCTCCGATCACGCCGGGCCGCATACCCTCCACGTCCACGGGGACCGCGTCTACGCCGGGGCAACGATCGCCGAGGAAGGCCATTCCATCATGGAACTCGATCTGGAGGGGCGCAAGCAATGGGGCACGCTCTGGCTCAACCTCGCCGGGGCGAGCGCGATCTTTCGCGATGGCGATACGCTCTACGTCGCGGGCGAAAAGGGCTGGACCAAGGATGCGCTGCTCATCAACCGGCTCAACGCGAAAACGCACATCTGGATTCGCAATCCGCCGGAGACCCGCGAGGCACGCAAGGACGATCCCTCATGGGTGCGCCTCCCCTCCGCACAGTGGGAAGGCATCCGGGGCCTCGTCGTCACGCCGGATGAAGTGCTTCTTTCGCTGGCGGACAAGGGGCGGATCATCTGTTTCGACAAGGAATCCGGCGAACCGGTGCGCGAAATCCCCCTTCCCGATGCGGGCGCGCTGCATCCTGGCGGGGACGGGACGCTGCTCGCGGTCTCCGGCAAGGAGATCGTGAAGATCAACCCCGCCACCGGCGACCGGGAGACGGTGATCTCCGGCGGCCTCATCAAGCCATCCGGGCTGGCCGTGGACAGTGCGGGAAACATCGCGGTGAGCGACGTGGCCGAGGAAAAGAACATAGTTCACTTCTTTTCCCCGCAGGGAAAACTCCTGCGCACCATTGGAAAGCCGGGGCGGCGCAAGGAAGGCCGCTTTGATCCGATGACGTTCGACAATCCCCGGGCGATCGCGATTGACGGGACGGACCGGCTCTGGGTGGCCGAGGAGAGTTTCTATCCCAAGCGGATCACCCGCTGGAGCCCGGAGGGCAAACTGGAACGCGACTGGACCGGGCCGACCTACTACGGCGGCGGCGGCGCGCTCGACCCCCGCGATTCCCGCATCGGCTACTACCGGGGGATGCGCTTTGACGTCGCCACCTGGCCGGAACGCAGCCGCCTCAACGCGCTCCTCTTCCTGCCGCGCGAACATCCGGACCTCCCGCTCGTGATCGGGCAGGAACAGATTCCCCAATGGCCCGTTTACCGTCAGGACCGGCTCTATCTGGTCCGGGACGAAGGCTGGGGGAGCAGCGGCGTGCTGATCGGCGAAGTGGAAGGGGAGCGGATGATCCCGCGCATCGCTTTCGGCTCTTTCAAAAACTTGCGCAAGGCGTGGGAGGAGCGGCATCCCGACTTCATCGCCACCCTGCCCGAGAGCAAATCGGGCGTCTTCCTCTGGCAGGATCTCGACCGCGACGGGCGGGCGGAACCTTCGGAAGTGTCGCTCGCTCCCGACTGGTCCTTCAACACGCTCTGGGCCACCCGCAGCTACCCGATGCTCACACTTCATGCGCAGGACAAGGAAGCCTTCTTCTCTCTGGAGCCGGACCCGGAAAAGCCGGAACTTTTCTACGACATCGCCAAGGCCCGCCGCACGCTGAAGCCGCCGGAGGTGGAAGGCCGCGGCCTGAGCGGCATCACACCGGATCGGGAGGGCAACCTGCTCATCAACGCCGGAGCCGGTGGCAATCAGGGCGATCCGACGAATTTCTTCCTGAGCCTCGCCCCGGATGGAAAGGTGCGCTGGCGCTACCCCAACCCGTACCCGGCCAACTGGCACAACTCGCCGCGCCCCGGGCCGGGGGAGATTCAGCACACGCTCAATGTGGAAGGGTTCGCCAGGCCGCCGGGTGAAGCGGGCGAGGTCTTCCAGCTCAACGGAAACAAGGGGGTGCGCTACCTGATGACCGGCGACGGCCTTTTCATCGCCACGCTTTATGGCGACATGCGCAGCGCGCCGATGTTCTCCAGCCTCTCCGAAGCCCGCGAAGGGATGCGGATGGACCGGCACGGGCTCGGCGACGAATGCTTCTTTGGCTGGCTGGGCGAAGTGGAGGGAGGGCGGATCGTGCAGGTGCTCGGCAAGAGCGCCGCCAACGTGATGGATGTGCACGGGCTGGAAACCATTCATCGGCTCGCCGGTGCCCCGCTCCAGCTCGCCCGGCCCGCGCCGAGCCGCGAAGCCGCCGTGCAGGGGCCGCCGCCGCCGGTCCGCACGCTCCAGCTCGGCGGTATCCCGACCGGATGGCACAAGATCAATTCGGCGGAGTTTCCGGCTTCCAAACCCTTCTGCCGGTTTGCCCTTGCCTATACCAGGGGGCAGCTTCACCTGCATGTGGAAGTGAAGAAAGACGGCCCGATGGCCAACGGCGGGGACGATCCCCGCACCCTGTTCCGCAGCGGCGACAGCGTCGATTTCCGGATCGCCACCCGCGCGGATGCCCCCAAGGGACGGACCACGCCCGCCGAGGGGGATTACCGCATCCTCTTCACGACCTACAACGGCCAGCCGGTGGCGGTGCGCTACCGCTTCGTCGTCCCCGGTGTGAAGGATGAAGCGCGGGTCCGGTTCGCCTCGCCCACCGGGGTCGCCTATGTGGATGAAGTGATCATCGACCCGAAGATCAGCGTCAAGATCGAGCCGACGGCGACCGGGTACACCCTCGAAGCGGGGATTCCGTGGGCCAGCCTCGGCCTTTCGGGACCGTTGCAGGGAACCTTCGCCGGAGATGTCGGCGTGATCCTTTCCGATCCGGAAGGGAGCCGGAGCGTCTCCCGCACGTATTATTTTGACCAGGGCAGCCAGGTCGTCTCGGATATTCCTTCCGAGGCCCGTGTCAACCCTTCGGCCTGGGGACCGCTTGAATTCTGAAACACCATGAAACCATCCCTCTTTTTCTCCATCCCGGTTCTCCTCGCAGGCTCTCTTTCCCTGAGCGCGGGAGAAACCACGGTTCTTGTCGATAAGGATCGCCACAACGGCGGCTTCGAAAGCGAAGAGATCCGCCCCTGGTTCGGAAACTCCGATGAACCGGGCGTCTCGCGGGAGGCGGGCAAGGTGAAGGAGGGCGGCGGCGCGGCGCGGATCGCCATCACCGGAAAGCCGGAGGCCCGCGCGACCGCCCGCCTTTTCCAGAACGTGGAGGCGACCCCGGATGCCGGGCGCTATTTCACCATCCGCATGGATGCGGCGGCGCTTCCATCGAGCACACCGCCCTCCATTCATGCGGAGATCGTCTTCTTCAACGGCTCCGAGGCCGGCCAATACATCACCTTTACCCAACCGGAGACCACCCCCTCCGAGCAATGGGGGCGCCTCGAACTGACCGGGAACACCCCCGCCCCGGAGGAGTGGACGGGTGGACGCATCCAGTTCCGCCTCGTCTTCTACGTGGACAACAGCGACGCCACACAGACCCACGAACTGCTGGTGGATAACGTGGAACTCATCCAGAGCGACAAAGCGCCCTGATCCCCCCTCCCGCACCAACCCTGCCACCCCTTCATGAAGCGCCTTCTTTTCCTCCTCTCCCTTCTCTTCCTGATGAACCGCCCCGTTCACGCGATGGACCTTTCCCAAGGCAGGATGCTGGCCGTACCGGTCCCCGAAAAGCAGGGCCCGCCGGTGATCGACGGCAACCTCGCGGAATGGGATCTCTCCGGCGCGGAGGATGTCTGGATCACCCCGGAAACGGCGGACCGTTATCGGGCCCGGCTGGCGGCGATGTATGGGGATACCCACCTTTATCTGGCGGCCCGGGTGCGGCTGCCGGGGCGTCCGCTGCGCAACGCGAATTCGCCGATCGACCCGTTCTGGCAGGGCGATTGCCTCCATTTCCGGCTGGTGAGCGATCCTTCCTTCCGGTATCCGGCCACGCATGAAACGCTGGGGGAGAGCAACCGCGTGGCGCATCTCTCCATCTGGAAAGACACGCAGAGCGGCGAGGACCACCTCGATATCGCCTACGGCTCGAACTTCCGCCAGGGCAAACGGCTCGACCCGCCCGAGGCGTCGGTGATCGTCCGCCCGGAAGGGGACGGCTATGTCATGGAAGCCGCCATCCCGTGGGAGGTGCTCAACGTCCCCGGCGGGCGCAATCCGTTCGCCCCCGGGCAGGCGATGACCTTCATCGCGGAGATTCTCTGGGATCACACGACGCAGCGTGTCGGGGCGATCTACCGGAAAAACCCGGGCGTCTTCGCCTTCAAGCACCCTCAGGAATGGGGCCAGCTGGAGTTCAGCCCGGTGGGCAACCTCGCGCCCCGGCATCCCGATATCGACACGTATCTGGCCGCCGCAACGGCGGAGAAGCGGGAAGGGGTGCCGATCGCACTCAAACTGGAAAAACCGGCCAAGGTTTCGCTCAATATTCTTGGCCCCCGGGGCGAAGTGATCCGGGAACTGACCGGCGGCGAACTCCGCCCCGCCGGGGAACACCGCTGGTACTGGGACGGGCTCGACCAATGGGGAGCGCCGGTGAAGCCGGGGGAATACCGCTGGGGCGCGTATCTTTCGCAGGGGCTCAAGGCGCGCTGGATCGGCTCGGTCGGCAGTTCGGGCAACCCTCCCTATCCGACGGAGGACGGGCGCGGTGGCTGGGGCGGGGATCACGGCGACCCGATGGATACGGCGGCGGACGCGGGCGGGCTCTATTTTCTCTGGAAATCCGCCGAGGAAGAGCGGGCCATCGTAAAAGTTGACTATGATGGAAACACCGTGTGGCGGACCACGCCGTTTGTGGGTGGCGGCTTCGGCCCATTCTATCATATCGCCTCCAACGGCAAGGTGCTCTGTTACGTCTTCGGGGAAAAAACCGTCAGCATCGGTCGCCTCGACGCCGCCAGCGGCAAGCTGCTCAAATGGGATTCCCTGAACCAGCCGCTCGCCCCGGTGGCCAAGGGCGAACCGGTTTCCGGGGAAACGGCTCCCTATGCCCCTTCGGTCGCAACCGGGCTCGCCATCAACGAAAAGGAGATTTTCGTTTCCGTGGAGCGGGAAAACACGGTGATCGTTCTTGATGCCCATACGGGGGGGCCGGTGCGCAGGCTCGCCGTGGAAGCCCCGCGCGGTCTTGCCTTTGATGCCGCAGGCCATCTTTATGTCGTCTCCGCTCCCGCAGGCGGGGAAGCGGCGGTTTTTCGCATCCCGGGAGCCACCGGCCAACCGGTGAAGGTGGTCTCCGGCGGGCTGGTCGCGCCGTGGGATGTCGCCGTGGATGAAACCGGCGCGCTCCATCTCTCCGACAACGGTTCGAGCCAGCAGCTCAAGGTTTTCTCCCCCGAAGGGCGGCTCCTCCGCACCATCGGCCCGGAAGGGGGACGCCCCTGGACAGGCGCTTACGACCGGACGGCGCTCCTGAACCCGGCCGGGCTCGTGGCGGACCCGCGCGGCGGCATTGTGCTCGCGGAATCGTCCATTCCCAAGCCGTTTTCCCGCTACCGCGCGACGGATGGCGAGCTGTTGCACCGCTGGTTCGGCGGAACCGCCTACGGCCCCACGAACATCCCCGACCCCGAAAATCCGAGGGTGAACTATTACTCCCTCTCCTCCGATCCGAAGGTCTCCTCCGGCGGCGGGTTCGCCCGTGCGACCATCCCGGAAAAGGGCGGCACCGGCCTGCCCGACGCTTACTGGAACCTTCCCGCCGCGGGAATGCCGGGCGCGGGGATCGTGCTCGATACGATGAACCTTCCCGAGATCGTCGAGGCCGTCAACGGACGCCAGTACATGGTGAGCGACAGCAGCAACGTCAACCAGAACCACGGGATCGTTGAAAAACAGGGGGACGCGTTCCTCCCCGTCGCCCATGCCCGGATCGCCGCCAAGGGGGAGGGGTTCTCCGGCATCGAGTTCTGGTCCGACCGGAATGGCGACCGGCAGGTCCAGCCCGGGGAACTTCGCCGGCTCACGGAAGTGGAAAACGCGCCGATCGTTTCGCTCGCCCGGCACGTCGGCTCCATGCACATGACCCCGGAGGGCGATCTCTACTTTGCCACCAACGCCAACCGGATCCTGAAAGTCCCCACCAGGGGATTCTCCGAATCGGGCGCGCCGGACTGGGAACTGGAAAAAGCGGGCTATGTCGTCCCGACGGTGCTCGAAAGCATGGGAGAGAAGATGTATACCCACTACCGGGAAGGGATTCTCGGCATGCGGCTGGACGCGGAGAAAAACCTCTACACCCTCTTCAATGCCAACGCCCCGTATGCCACACCGGAGAAGACCGGCGCCATGCAGAACGGCATCGGGCATACTTCGCGTTTCACCGCCGTGAAATTCGCGAAGTTCGACCCGCGGGGGCACCTGCTCTGGATGGCCGGGCGAAAGGCGACCAGCGGCGCGCGCCCCGGGGAGATGTACCATTTCTGGGCAATGGCCGGGCTGGTGAACGATCGCTACGTGGCCGGGGGGAGCGAATGGGGCCAAATCTACTTCTACACGCACGACGGCTTCTTCGTGGACGCCCTGATGGACGATCCCGCGCTCGGGTTGCCCGCCGGTCCCCATACCTTCGGCGGGGAGACTTTCTCAGGCCGGGTTCACTATTTCCCGAAGCGGGACGAGGTCTGGGCCTACACGATGGGCCGCGCGTTCATCGTGGACGGTTTCCGGGGCGGCAAGGTGGAGGGGGAGGAACGGCGTTCGGGAAGCGTGACGCTCGACCGCGTCTACGATACCGGCGCGGAGGCGGTCGCGGAGACGAAACCGCTGGTGATCGCCCCGTTCGGGACAGGGGATGACCCGTGGAAATCCGTTCCCGCCTCGACCCTTCACCGCAACCGCAAGCCGCTGGCGCAGGTGCGTGTCGCCCGCGATGGAAAGCATCTGCGGGTCCGCTTCGATGTGGAGAACGGCGCGCCGTTCCGCAACGGCAGCCAACAGGCGGACCTCGCCTTCAAGGGCGGGGACGCCGTGGGGCTCCGGCTCGGCCCGGACACGGAGGAAACCGGGAACCAGCCCGGAGACATCCGGCTCCTGGCCACCGTGCTGGAAGGCAAGCCGACGCTCATCGCGTACAAACCGTTCACCGGGCTGGAGCCAAAGGCCCCGGCGGAGTATTTCACCCCGGCGGCGGGGAAGGAAATCTTCGAGTACGCCGCCGCCGTGCCGGGGGGCGAAGTAACCTTCGAAGCGCGCGAAGGCGGCTACCGGATGGAATTCCGCCTTCCGCTCGCCTTCCTGGAGCTTCCCCTCACCCCGGGAAGCGAACTCCGCGCGGAGGCGGAGGTGCTTCTCTCCGGGCAGGGAGCGCGCGGGCTGCAAACGATGTCGCGCAACCACCTCTTCAGCCCGACGAGTTCGGCAACCTCCATGACCGACGACGTCGTGACCGAAGCCCGCCTGCATCGGCGGTACTGGGGCCGCGCCCGGGTGGAGCCCTGATTCCGGGAACCCGGCGCGGGAAGAAGGAAATCCAAACGCGGTCTTTTCAAGCCGACCCGGGCAGGGCATGGTGGGGCAAGTTCACACCCATGAATGTCGAAGTCCTCAATACCGGCACGGAGTTGCTCATCGGCAGCGTCCTCAACACGCACCTTCCGTTCTTTGCCCGCCATCTTTTCGGTCTCGGCCTGCGGGTGACGCGGCAGGTGGCCGTGCCCGATGGCGAAGCGATCCGCGCCGGGATGGCCGAGGCGTTCGGGCGGGCCTCCATCGTGCTGGTAACCGGCGGGCTCGGGCCGACGACCGATGATGTCACGCGCGACATCACTGCCGGGCTGCTCGGGCGGCCGCTGCGGCGCGATGCCCGCATCATGGAGGAACTCGAACGCCGTTACCACGCCCGGGGCCGGGAAGTGAGCGAGCGCGTGGCCCGGCAGGCGGAAGTGCCCGAGGGGGCACGCGTGCTGCCCAACCCGCACGGCACCGCGCCGGGGCTCTACCTCGAATGCGCCCCGGGGGTGGCGGCGGATCATCGCGTGCATCTTTTCCTGCTGCCGGGACCGCCCCGGGAGCTTTACCCGATGTTTGAGGAGATCGTGCTGCCGATGCTCCGGGAGATCGCCCCGCGGCGGGAGGTGGACGGCTACCGGCTTTATTTTCTGCTCGGCATCGGGGAATCCGAAGTGGAGGCGCAGGTGGGCGAGGCGCTGCTCGCCATTCCGGGGCTGGAGCTGGGCTACTGCGCCCGGCCCGGCGAAGTGGAGGTGCGCTGCATCGGCCCCGCCGCCGCGCTGGAGGCGGCGCATCTCGTGATGAAATCGCGCCTTGGCCAGCACATCGTCTCCCATGACGGGCGAAGCCTGGAGCAGATCGTCATTGAGAGGCTAGCCCGGCTGGGCGAAACGCTCGCCACCGCGGAATCATGCACGGGCGGCCTGCTGGCCAACCGGCTCACGAACATCCCGGGGGCTTCCGCGGTGTTTCAGGCCGGATACGTCACCTATTCCAACGAGGCGAAATCACTCGACCTCGGCGTGAACCCGATCCTGATCGAAACCCACGGCGCCGTCAGCGCGGAAACCGCCACGGCCATGGCGGAAGGGGCGATCCGCCGCGCCGGAGCCGATTGGGCGCTCTCCACAACCGGGATCGCCGGACCGGGCGGCGGCACGGTGGAAAAACCGCTCGGCACCCTCTTTATCGCACTGGCCCGGCATGGCTACCCGACGCGGGTGGAAGCGCACCGCTTCGAACGGGAACGGGAGGTTTTCAAGACGATGGCAGCCAACGCCGCGCTCGACCTGTTGCGACGGGCGGTGGAGTGGCGGGAATAACGCCCGGGCCGCCAGCCCGCCCTTTCGCAACCCTCCCTTTTCAGCTTGACCCGCCATGCTTTCCTCCCGTTACCCCTCCTTCCCCCTCTGTTCGCAGACCGAATGGCTCGCCCGGATGAAAGACCGGGTGGATTGGGCCGCCGTCCCTGCCGCCACCCGCGCCGCGATCGTCCGGCATGGCGGGAAACGGCTCGGCTACCCGTGGCCGCCCCTGCTGGCGACGGGTTATCTGGAATTCGTCCGGAACGGCAACCGGACCCGCTTTCAGGAAGTCTATTTGGAACGCCGCAACGGGGTGGCACAGCTCGCCCTCGCCGAGTGCGCGGAAGGCGGCGGACGCTTTCTGGACGCGCTGCTCAACGGGCTCTGGCTGATCTGCGAGGAGAGCACCTGGGTTCTCCCCGCCCATATCCACCTGCAACGGGACAAGGCCAGCGGCCTGCCCGATGTGCGGGAGCCGGTGGTCGATCTGTTTGTCGGGGAAACCGCCATGCTGTTGGCCACGGTGGCGGCGGTGTTGCGCGAACCGCTCAGGGCGGTCTCCCCGTTGATCGTCGCCCGGATCGAACACGAGGTGCGCACCCGCCTCCTCGATCCCCTGCTCCAGCGCGATGATTTCCCGTGGATGGGTTTGGCGGGGCAATCCGTCAACAACTGGAACCCGTGGATCGTGAGCAACTGGCTGGGGGCCCTGCTGGTTCTGGAGCCCGACAACGCCCGGCGATCCGCCTCGGTGGGAAAGGCGCTCCGCGTGCTGGACCGGTTCATCGCCCCCTACCCGGCGGACGGCGGCTGCGACGAAGGCCCTTCCTACTGGGGCCGGGCGGGAGCGTCGCTTTACGAAGCGCTGGAGCTTCTCGAAGAGGCCACCGGCGGCGTGATCCATTGTTTTGACGAACCGCTGATCCGGGAGATCGGGCGCTTCATCGCCCGGGCGCGGATCGACGGGGACTACTACCTGAACTTTGCCGACGGGGCCGCCCGGGTCTCCCCACCCGCCGCGGCGGTTTTCGGCTACGGAAAAAAGATCGGCGATCCGGCCCTGAAAGCGCTGGGAGCGTGGCTTGGAGAACGGCATCTGGCCCGGATGCCGGAGTCCGCCTGCCTGAACCGGGATCTCGCCCTGCTCGCCTCCGCCGGGGAGATCGCCCGGTCTGCCGGGGGATGCCCGCCGCTGCCGCGTGAAAGCTGGCTGCCGGTGCTGGAAGTCCTCGCCGCCCGCGAGAACGAAGACTCCCCGCAGGGGTTCTTCCTCGGCGCCAAAGGGGGCCACAATCAGGAGAGCCATAATCACAACGATGTCGGGCATTTCGTCGTTTACCGGGATGGACGCCCCCTGCTGATCGACCCGGGGGTGGAGAACTATTCCCGCAAGACCTTCAGTTCCCGACGCTACGAGATCTGGACGATGCAATCGGCCTGGCACAACCTGCCGACCCTCAACGGCGTCCAACAGGCCCCGGGCCGGGACCACCGTGCGGATGGCGCGGAGATGACTTCGGAAGGGGCGCTGACCACCTTCCGGCTCAATATCGCGGGCGCGTACCCGGAGGAAGCAGGGGTTATTCACTGGTGGCGCACCCTCCGGCTGGAGCGCCCGGGCCGGGTGACGCTCCACGATGCCTACCGCCTGAAGGCCGCTCCGCGATCGCTGGTGCTCCATCTCATGACCCCCTGCGCCGTCGTGGCGGAGAGCCCGGGACAACTCCGGCTCGAACGCCGCGCCATCGGTGAAGGACGGGAGTCGGCCTCCGGCGCGGTGACCTTTGATCCGGCGCTTTTCACCGCGCGTGTGGAGACGCTGCCGATGGAGGACGACATTCTGAAAAAGATATGGGGCGAAGCGATTTTCCGCATCCATCTGGAATCCATTCACCCCGGGGCGGAAGGGGAATGGACCGTGCGGTTCTCCGCGTGAAAATTACTCTCCGGCGGGGCGGAGCCTTCCCGTCCGCCAGCGGCCGTTGAGAAACACCCGCCGCGGCTGCGCGGGCAGGCCGTACTCCTGCCGCAGGAGGGCGTGGTGAAGAAAGCGGACCCCCTCCCTGCCGATCTCCGCAGGATCGAGCGCGTAACACGGGAACCCCGGCGGGGCGCTCGTGTCGTTAAGGAAACGGACCTTCACGCCGAGCGGGTGAAGCAGCGAGGCGACTTCCGGATGAATCGTCAGCACCCCATCCCACCGCTCCCGGCGGACCCGCGCGCGGAAACGCCCGTCCCACGGGGTCGCGGCGATCCGCAGCGCCTCCCCATCCAGCGCGGCGGCGTATCCCCCGCGCCACCCGTGCCCGCTCCGGGCCTCCAGCGTAGCCTCCACGGCCAGGCCGACCCTCCGGCACCCTTCCCCGAGCAGGGAAGCCGTGGCGCTGTAGGCTCCCTCGAAGTAATTCATCGCCACGGCGTTCATCGGGGGCCGGTGCCCGAGCGCCCCGAGCGAAACGGCGGCAAATTCGTCCCAATCCCACTGGTCGCTGAAGTCACCCACTCTCTGCGAGGGGCCGAAGAGAAGGCCGCGCACCCCCCGGTGGATCAGCACCCGGTTCAAGGCCCGCCGCCGGTTGGCCTCCAGCCCGTGGCGCTCCACCCGGTAACCGAGCAGCAACGCCTCGGCGGCGGCCCCGTCGTAAACGCAACGGCTGAAGGGGGTTCCGTCGCAGTCGAGAAAGGCGAGCGCGCTCTCCACCGGGCGTACCCCCTGCCGCCGGTAGACCGCCAGCGCGGAGAGCACCGGATCGGGCCGGTAGCCGGTGGCGGCGAGCGCCTTTTCCACCCGTTCGCGCGTGGCGGGGCGCACCTGCCGGGGCTGGTGAAGCACGCGGGCCACCGTCATATGGCTCACCCTCGCCTCCCGGGCGACATCGTGGAGCGTCGGGCGTTTGTTCATGAAATGTTAACGTGAACATTTCCTGCCGCTTTGCAAGGGTTTCCATTCACGCGAAGGTTTCGGGCATGACCCAACCACTCTCCTTTTCCGGCGTGATCCCCGATCTGGCGCAAGTGGCCGATTTCGGCCCGCCCCGCAGCGAAATCGGCATCGGCTGCCTGATGCCGTGGCTCGGCAAGCTCTACGTGCTCAACTACGTCTCCCACCGCCGCCAGTCCGGCACCGGGACGGGCCTGCGCGTGATCGAGCCGGATTTCACCATGACCCGTCACCCGCAGGCGGTGGACGGCACCTACGCCAACCGCTTCGTGCATCACGCTTCGAGCCAGCTCATCATCGGCCCGCATCTCATCAACACCCGGCACGAAGTCCGCACCGTGGAAGCGCTCGTCGATATCCGCCTCTGCGGGACGGCGGCGCACCTGAGCGATCCGGAAAACAAAGTCTACATGCTGGGAATGGAGGGCGAGCTTTTCGAGCTTGATGTCCATTCGCTGGAGACGCGCCTGCTTTTCGACCTGACCCGCGAACTCGGAACCCCGGGAGAGGGAAGCTGCCATTTCAAGGACTGCTACAGCGCGCACGGGCGGCTCGTCGTCGTCAACAACGACTACGAGGAAGGCGATTTCCTCGAAAAACGCCGGGAAGGGACGCTGGCCGAGTACGACGGGAAGCAGTGGAGCGTCCTCGAACGCAAGCCGTACGTGGCGGTCAACGGCCTCGGCTTTTTCGGCAAAACCATCTTCGCCACCGGCTGGGACCGCGCTTCGGCGATCCTGAAGGTCTTCACGGCAGATGACGGCCAGTGGCGCACCTACCGGCTCCCGAAAGCGTCGCATTGCTGGGATCACAAATGGCAGACGGAATGGCCGCGCATCCGGTCGATCGAACACGAGCGCCTGCTCGTCGATCATCACGGGATGTTCTACGAACTCTCCCCCTGGGCGTACGGGAACCGCGTCTGGGGCATCCGCCCGATTTCAACGCATCTCTGGGTGCATGGCGATTTCTGCACCTGGCGCGGGATGCTCGTGATCGGCTCGGACAACGCGAGTCACGAAAGCGGGGGCAACTACCAATGCGCCGAGCCGCAATCCGGCCTCTGGTTCGGGCGCACCGACGATCTCTGGAAGCTCGGCAAGCCGAAGGGATGGGGCGGCCCGTGGTGGGAGGACGAAGTCGCCGCCGGGGAAGCCTCCGATCCGTTCCTGATGACCGGTTTTGACAAAAAAGTGCTCCATCTCTCCCATGATGCGCCGGAACCGGTCGCCTTCGCCATTGAAGTCGATTTTCAGGGCAACGGAAGCTGGAAACGGTACGCGGAAGTGGCAGTGCCGCCGGAAGGGTACGCCCCGCATGTTTTCCCGGAGGGCTTCAGCGCCCACTGGGTGCGCGTGAGCGCCGGGGCCGCCTGCCGGGCGACGGCGCAATTTCATTATACCTGAGAGCCGTGGGAAGAGGCCGCTAGCAAACGCGCACCGAAGACTGCATCAGCCCCGGATCGTACGGGGAAAGCGTCGGATCGTACCGCCGCCAGTAGTATTGGAGGTCGCTTTGCTCCCACCCGGAGTAAAGCGCCTCCCAGGGCAGGTCGCAGTGCGGGAGGAGCGAGCGTTCCTCAATCGGCTCGTCCATGGACTGGTAGCGGATGTCCATGGAGAGGCGCATCTCGCGGCGGAGGTGGTTCGGGAGCGCCCGGTGAAGCGTCAGGCTGTTGAAGGTGAGGAGGTCGCCGGGCTCGAAATCCCCCGCGATCCATCGGGTTTCCTCGCCGGGGCAAAGCTGGGCCATGATCCCCCCGGCCCCCGGAGCCTGACGCACGGGGAGGCAGCCGAGCCGGTGCGAACGCTCCAGCACGGTGAGACTACCCATTTCCCGCGGACACGCCCCGAGCGGAAACCAGCAGGTCCAGGTCTGTCGCGTTCCCTGAATGAGCGGGAAATCCTGATGCAGCGGGGTCGGCACCATGCTCCGGTGGCAGGAGATCATCCGGACGATATGGCGGGGATGCGGCATCGCCCGGGGCCCCAGCAGAGCCTGGAAAAGGCGCTTGAGCGCCGGATGATGCGGCAGGCGGTGGACGCTTTCGAGCTTCTGCACCGCCTCGTACGCTTCGTGCGAGACGCCGATATCCCGGCGCAGGTCCGCTTCGGCAATGGTGTTGATGGCGCTTTCATCGAGCGCCCCTCCCTCCGGCGGCTGCCCGGGCGCGCGCCAGCCGAACGCGTCCACCACGCGCAGAATATCCCGGCGCACGGCAAGCACCGCTTCCGCGGGAAGGAGTTGCCTGAAAAAAAGAGCGCCAAGTTCCTCCGCCCGGGCGCGCAAGGCTTCCGGGCGATCAAGCAGGGGCGTGGAGTCCGGGAAAATCCCGGTGGGAGAGGGCGGGGTTGACATCCCCGGGAGCTTGCGCTTTATCGCAATGCCATGACATACCATGGAGTGCCATTCATGGATAATCCTCTCACCGAACCAGATGCCTCCGGGGCGATCATCGCCTACGCCAATGACTACCAGTTCAAGCCGGGGGAACGGATTCGCTATCCGCAGGTTCACAGCCGGATGTTTCTCTGGAACATCCGGGGACGGGGAAGCGTGAGCGTCAACGGCCGGCGGCATCTTCCCGGTCCCGGGGAATACCTTTTTACCCCGTGGAAGCACGAGATCGCCTATGAGGCCGATGAACGCGATCCGTTCAAGATCGGGGCGGTTCACCTCATCCCCTGCCAGAAGCCGGGGAGCCGGGTGGAATACCGGGTCTCCCATCATCCCGGGCAGCGGCCGCAGGCGCTCGCGGGCCGGTCTGATGCGGCGTGGCCGGGCATCCCCGCGCTTCTTCACGGGCGGCTTGACGAGGGGCCGCTCGAACGGCTCGTTTCCTGTATTGTCGCGGTTTTTCATCGCGATTTTCCGGGACGGCATCACGAGCCGACCCAGCGCGATCTCGCCCGCCTTCTGGTGCGGGAACTCTGGCAGGCCGCCCGCCTCGGGCCGGTGAGCGAGGGGGCGCTGCCCCGCGCGTTGCGGGTGATCCGGCTTCACCTCCGGGAACATCCGGGGGAACCCGTCAGCATCGCCTCCATGGCGCAGCGGGCCGCGTGCAGCCCGGCCACGGTTCACCGGCTTTTCCGGCAATTCCTGAAGGTTTCGCCGCACGAATACGTCAGCGGGTTACGGATGCGGGAGGCCCGGCGGCTGCTCCGGACCACCACGCTGGCGGTCCGGCGGATCGGCGAACGGGTCGGCTTCAGCGATGCCTTTCACTTTTCCCGGTTTTTCAAACAGCGGGAAGGCGTGTCACCCCGAGGCTTACCGACAGAGCCATTCGCCCCTTTGAGCCATCAGCGCGAGAAGTAAACCACGCAGGCAATGGCGATCAGCGCCGCCACCACGGCGAAGAAAATCTTCACCCGGCTATACGGGCGTTCCCCGGCGATCTTCTCCGTCACCCCGTTGACGACCACCTGGAACGAGCGACGCCCGAACGTGTAGCTCACCAGCCAGACGGGAACGAGGATGTGCTTGAACGTCCTCCCCTGATATTGGGCGGAAACCTGAAGGGCGCGGTAGGTGTCCCCGGGCACTTCCCGGCCACAGAGCCGGTAAAGCGCGGCGTCCATCTGCTCCCGGTTCATTCCGGCGGCCTGCCGCAGATCGACCCGGTAGCGTTCCACCGTCCAGCCGCGCACGTAGGCGGGGTCGTACGCCACCAGTCCCTTCAGGGTGGGAAACGGCTCCACGCTCCGCAACAGCTTGAGATGCACGCCGACGCTCCCGGGCACGAGATCGTCATCGAAAAAATGCGCCAGTTCGCCGGAACTCGGCACCCAGCGCGTCTTCTGGACCTGCCGGGAAACCATCCGCCCGTTGGCATCCCGCACCTGTTCGGTTTCGTAGTAATGATAGCCGGACTGCGCCGTCCACTGCGCCTCGGCGTGGGCGTCGAACGTCCAGTACGGGAGGTAGATGCCGTGGAGCGTATCCGTGAGCGCGGAGCGCTTGAGCCGGTTGGGCGCGAACCAGCGGCTCCGGTACCAGGCGTGCAGGAGGTCACGCACGCGCGGCGCGGGAACGGAAGCCGGGAGAAGGCTCTCGGGCGTGATGACATCCTCGGGATTCTCCACCGGCACAATCGCGGGCGAGCCGCAGAAATCGCATCGCTGGGCGGCCCGCTCGGGATCGAACAGGCTGACGGCGTTGCAGCTTTCGCACCGCACGGCCCGTTTTTCCGCCTTCAGCCCCCGCTTGTCCGCGGGAACCCGGTGGAGCGCTTCCGCCAGATCGTGCTCCACGATGGACGCGCCCAAGGGCGTCTCCCCGTCCTGCCACGGCACGATCGTCCCGCAGTACGGGCAGGCGAGGGTCCGCCGGGCGGGGTCCCACTCGGCGTCGCCGCCACACGCCGGGCAGGGGTGCTTGCGGACTGCGCGGATTTCCGTCATGAAAACCGGGGCCGGTCGGCGAAAACCTCTGCCGGATCAGGCCCCCAGAAACTCATTGAGGGCGCTCCGGGTGACCCGGTAGGAGGAGCCGATCCGGCGGCCCTTGAGATCCCCGGCATCAATGGCGGCGATCACGTCCGCCTCCGGCACGGAAAGGATTTCCGCCACCTGCGCCGGGGTCAGGATTTCCGGCAGACCGGCGGCGGGCGCCTGTGCGGCTTCGGACGCGGCGGCGGGCGCGCCCGGCTGCTGCTGCATCCCTTTCACCATCTCCTGCGCCAGCCCGAAGCCCATCGCCATCTGCGCGGGGACGGCGGCGGTCGATTCTCCCCCGCCTCCCCTGGTCATCGATTCCGCCATCTGGAACTTCACGTAATCGTTGAGATTGCCGATCACCGACATGCTGGAGCGCTTGTCGATGGCCGCCTCCACCTCCGGCGGCACGGAGATGTTTTCGACGATGAAGCTCGTGATCTCCAACCCGTATTTGGCGGTCACCTCCGGGTTAATGAGCGGTAGGAGCGCCCCGCCCAGCTCCACATAACGCGCGGCCACGTCGAGCGCCGGGATGCCCGCGGCGGCCAGCGCATTGGTAAAGACGCTGACAATGCGCGAGCGCATCGTGTCGGCGAATTCGTCGAGCCGGAAGTGATGATCGGTCCCGGCCACTTCGCGCAGGAAGGTGGGCGGGTCCACGATCCGGAAATCGAACGTCCCGAAGGCCCGCAGGCGGACGACGCCGAAATCGGGGTCGCGCATCATGACCGGATTCGCCGTCCCCCATTTGTTCCCGGTGAAAAGCCGGGTGGTGACGAAATAGACATCCGCCTTGAAGGGAGACTCGAAGCCGTACTTCCATCCCTTGAGCCGGGTGAGGATCGGGATGTTGTCCGTCGTCAGCGTGTGCTTGCCGGGGCCGAAGGTGTCGCCGTACTGGCCGAGGTAAACGAACTGCGCCGCCTGGCTCTCGCGCACGATGAGCTGGGCACCGCGTTTGATCGCCCTGTCTTCATCGGGAAACCGCCACGAAAGGGTATCGCGGGAGTCGTCGGTGAATTCGATGATTTCGAGCAGTTCGCCTTTGAAGAAGCCGAGGATATCCATGGTGTTTTGAGCGGTTCAGGGTCGGGTGAACGGGGTTTTGCCTCCGGGTTTTTTCGCCGAAAGCTCCACTTGCAGGGTCAGGATGCGGCGGATTTCCGCCACGGTCTGGGGAATCTCATAGGAACTGTGCGGCCCGGGAACGATCAGTTCGGACTGCGCCCCTTCCAGATGAGAACTCCAGTAGGGAACGATGCCGTCCGAGCTGTTGGGCGTATCCCCCCGGCCCCGGTCGCCGATGATGGAGTGGAAGGGGGCCTGAATGACCAGCCGGTTGAGCGCCCGGAGGTTCGGGTTCTTCGGCGAGAGGCTCTGGATGGAGGTCGGCCAGCGGTCACCCTTCTCCCCGGTGAGGAGGTCCACGGAAGAGCCGAGCGCGTCGGTGAACGTGTTGACGAGCGTGAGCGGCAGGGTGATCAGTTTCGTGGCCAGGTTGCCGATGGTCCCAATGGCAAGGTCGCTGCCCCGGTGAGGCACGCAGATGAAGACGAGCCGCCCGACTTTCGGGTTTGCCTCGAAGATGAAGGTCTTCTTGAGGATGTTGTCCGGCGGAAGCGTGGCGTAGAGTTTCTCCGCGCTTCCCTTCAGGTTCGTGTCCCAGAGGAGGCGGCCCGTCGTCACCGTCTGCATCTTGCTGATGAGCCCGCCCATGCTGTGGCCCACCACCACGTAACCATACGGGCACGGGTATTTCTTTTCGATGGCGGCGAGATCCTCCCGCACCCGCATGGCGGCGTAGCTGACGGGGGTGCCCGACGGATAGGATACCACCCAGTACTGGCAACGCCCCCGGAGGTCCGGGTCGCCCTCGATCTCGTTGATGACATTCACCCACATCTGCGGCGTGGAGGCGAGCCCGTGGATGAAGATCACCGGGATGCGCCCCGGATCGTAGGGCTGAAGCATGAAAAGGCCGCTCTCCTTGATGTATTTCTCCACCTGGATCATCGAGAGGATGCCTGCGATCAGTTCGTTGGTGCGCGGGTAGAAGGCGATCGGCGCGGTGAAATCCGCCGCCAGCGGGCGGGGCCGGTCGAGCACCGGGGCGCTCTCGCGGATGGTCGGGTCGTAAAGGCTGAGGGTCACGGAGCGGTCGCCCGTGCGCTCTCCCGGCTCGAAATTGAGCGTGGCGGTCACGGCGGCGCTCACGCTCCCCTCGTAGGCGAACCGGTCCTTGCGTTCGCCGAAATCCCGCGCGTCGCGGACGCCCACGAGCGCCCCGCCGAACCCCTCCTCCTGAAAATGATGACGGAAGCCGCGGGTGCTGATCTTCCTGGCGGGCTCGAACCGGGTGAAATACGCCGGGCTCCAGAGGCCGCGGTTCTGTTTCCCTTTCGGCGCGACAAACCGGAGCTGGTAGACCCCCTCCCCCGCCGGGGACGGGATGCGGACTCCGGCCCGCCAGAGATGACCGTTGCCGCGCAGGAGCGCCGTCAGCTCGGCGCTCGCCCGGTTGTAGATTTTCCGGGCGTTCGCCGCTTTCCGCCCGTCGGTGGTCTCCCCGGAAAGGAGCGCTCCGGCCCGGGTGGCGGCGTCGAGGTAATGCCCGGCGCGGGTCGTCTGGGAAAGATGGATATGGCGCCCCTTCTTGAGACTCCGGTAAGCGACGGCGACGGCGGAATCCCGTGGCATCGGCCCGGCGCATCCCGCCAGCAGGAGAACAATCGCGAAAAACACCCATGATCCATGGGCTCTGGAGGAAAGGTGTTGCAAAGCACCGCATCTCTACGAAACCCGGGCGGCTCTGTCAATCCGGCGGGACAGGGAAGACCTCTCCGGATTCCCCTGAGCGAAAAACACCACCCGCGGAAAAGCTGGCGTTTTTTGGCCATCCGCCCGGGAGCGGCCAAAGCCGGGGCCGGACGATTTTTCCCCGGGGAAACCGACCTTTTTTCGGGCAAAAAACCGCCATGGCACACCGGATGCTAAAGGGGGCGCCGACCATTTGACGCAGCCCCGGACCCGGTGGCGAAGGGCTGTGTTTGCAAGGATAAACCAACCCAACCCATTCATTCATGAAACCGTTTCTGCTCAGTTTAACCCTCGGGGCCGTCCTCGCCATTGCGCCGACGGCGGCCCCGGCCCAGGAAAGCCCGCCCGCACCCACGCCCACGCTGGAGCAACGGGTCGCCGGGCTGGAGGCCTACCTCAACAACGGAGACCCGACCCAATCCCTCCAGAACGCGCAGGGCGAAATCCCGCCCGGGCTGACGACCCCCTCAGTCGGCGTGCCGGGGCCGGGGCATAACGCGTGGATCATGGTCTGCGCCGCGCTGGTGCTCTTCATGACGCTGCCGGGGCTGGCGCTTTTTTACGGCGGTCTGGTGCGGCGCAAGAACGTCCTCTCCATTCTGGCGCAATGCCTCGGGATCACCGGGCTGGTCACGATCCTCTGGTGGCTCTGCGGCTACTCGCTGATCTTCTCCGGCAACAACCCGCTGATCGGCGGCCTTGATTACCTCTTCTTCAAGGGGGTGACGGCCGTGCCGAACCCGGATGTGACCACCTGGGTCTCGCACAACGTCTTCGCGATCTTCCAGCTCATGTTCGCCATCATCACCCCGGCGCTGATGATCGGCGCGGTGGCGGAGCGGATGCGCTTCAAGGCCGTCATGGCGTTCGTGGCGCTCTGGATGTTTCTGGTCTACTTCCCGCTCGCCCACATGATCTGGGGCGGGGACGGGCTCATGAACGGCATGTGGAACGGCGATGCCGCCATCAAGGCGATCGACTTCGCCGGGGGAACCGTGGTTCACATGTCCTCGGGCTGGAGCGCGCTGGTGCTCTGCATCCTGCTCGGCAAGCGCAAGGGGTACGGCAAGGAATCGTTCGCGCCGCACAATCTGGTGCTCTGCATGGTCGGCACGGGGATGCTCTGGGTCGGCTGGTACGGGTTCAACGCCGGGAGCGCGGGCGCGGCGGACGGGATCGCCTCCAACGCCTTCGTGACGACCACGCTGGCGACGGCGGTGGCGTGCGCCACCTGGGGCCTGATGGAATACTTCACCCGGGGGAAGGCAACCGTGCTCGGCTTCTGCTCCGGCGTGGTGGGCGGGCTGGTGACGATCACCCCGGCGGCCGGGTTCGTGACCGCCACGGGCGCGGTGATCATCGGCGTCTTCGGCGGAGTCGTTCCGTTCCTGGCGGTGGTGAAGCTCAAGCACTGGCTCGGCTACGACGACGCGCTCGACACCTTCGGCGTTCACGCGGTGGGCGGCACCATTGGCGCGCTGCTCACGGGCATCCTCGCTTCCCCGGAGGCGAACCCGGGCCTGAACGAGAATCTCTCCGCGCTGGTCGGCAAGACGCTCTGGATCGAGCAGATCAAGGCGATCGGGGTCACGCTGCTCCTCTCCATCGTGGCGACGGTGGTGATCGCCGCCATCCTCCGCTCCGTCATGAACCTGCGCGCCACCCCCGAAGAGGAAACCGCCGGGCTCGACCTCTCCGAACACGGCGAAGAAGGCTACATTCTCTAAACCTCCGGCACCTGAAAGGCACTTATGAAAAAGATCGAAGCCATTATCAAACCCTTCAAGCTGGAAGCGGTGAAGGAAATCCTCGCGGAACTCGGCATCGAAGGGATGACGGTGAGCGAAGTCAAAGGATTCGGACGCCAGAAAGGGCACACGGAGATTTACCGCGGCAGCGAATACACGGTCGATTTCCTGCCGAAAGTGAAGGTGGAAATCATCGTGGCCGACGCGCTGGCGGACAAGGCGGCTGACGCGATCATCCAGGTCGCCCGCACCGGGAAGATCGGCGACGGCAAGCTCTTCATCCTTCCCGTGGAAGAAGCCATCCGCATCCGGACCGGCGAAGTCGGCGACAAGGCGGTGTAAGGTTTCCCTTGCCAAAAAATATCCGGGCGGCCTCACTCCCTTCGAGGCCGCCCGGATTTTCTTTACCCCGGAGGTTGTCCTCCGGAGTTCATTCCTCCCCCATCAGCGAGCGGGCCCGCCGGATCATCTCCAGGAACTCCGCCCGGTAGCCGCCCGGGTCTTCGCCCAGCCCCTCTTCGGCAAGTTCCAGCGTGCCGTTCCAGGTGGCGTTCCCGGCGTGGGCGGAACCGCGCAGCAGCATCCCGAACTGCGCCACCGCCGCCGCGAACCGGAAATCCGCCGTGCTCTGCGAGAGCTTCCGCTCCGTGGCGGGCACGGGGAATTCCTGAAGGCGGCTCGTCTCCCCGTCGGGTTCCTTGTAGCGGAGCTTGACGGTGAGCAGTTCCGCCTGCCGTGCGCCGCCCGTTGCGGCGGGGGTGACGGGAGAGGGCTGCGGCTGGTAGCGCAGCGGGTCCACCCTCGGGCGATCCGCTCCCTCCCGCCCGGCGGGCACCAGTTCGTAGAGCGCCGTCACCGTGTGGCCCGCGCCGATCTCGCCCGCGTCCTTTTTGTCATCGTTGAAATCCTCCTTGCGCAACGCCCGGTTCTCGTACCCGATGAGCCGGTAGGAGGAGACCTGCGCCGGGTTGAACTCAATCTGGATTTTCACATCCTTGGCGATCGTCTCCAGCGTGCCGCCGATCTGCTCGACAAGCACCTTGCGCCCTTCGCGCAGGGAGTCGATGTAGGCGTACTGGCCGTTGCCCCGGTTCGCGATCTTTTCCATGGTGGAATCCTTCAGGTTCCCGCTGCCGAAACCGAGGATCGTCAGGAAGATACCGTCCTTCGCCTCTTTTTCGATCAGCCGGACGAGTTCGGATTCGTCCGTGACGCCGACGTTGAAATCGCCGTCGGTGGCGAGGATCACGCGGCTGGAGCGTTTTCCACTCCCGGCTTCGAGCGCGTCGCGGGCGGTCTGGTAGGCGAGCTGGATGCCTCCCGCGCCGTTGGTGGAGCCGCCCGGGTTCAGCCCGTCGAGGGCCTCGGCGATCTTCGCCTTGTCCGCCCCGGAAGTCGGCGGGAGCACCAGCCCGGCGGAACCGGCGTAGGTGACGATCGAAACCGTATCCTCCTCGCGAAGCTGCCCGATGAGCAGGCGCATCGACTCCTTGAGCAGCGGCATCTTGTTTTCACTGTTCATGGAACCGGAGCTGTCGATGAGGAAGACGAGGTTGCCCGGGGGCCGCTTCTCCGCGGCGATCTCCCGCCCCTTGAGGCCGATCCGCATCAGCCGGTGCTCCGGGGCCCACGGGCATTCGCTCACCTCGATGGTCGTCCTGAACGGCGCTTCGCCCTCCTTCGGCGCGGCGTATTCGTACGGGAAGTAGTTGAGGAGTTCCTCGATCCGCACCGCGCCGACCGGCGGGCGCTGCCCCTGCATGAGCAGGCGGCGCAGGTTCGAGTAGCTCGCCGTATCGACATCCACGCCGAAGGTGGAGAGCGGCGTCTCCCGGACGACGAAGAACGGCTGCTCCTCCACGGTGGCGTAGGCTTCCGTGTTCATGGGGCCGGAAACGACCGATGGAACCGGACGGGGTCTTGTTCCCAACGCGGCGGCCCCCCGGCTGCCCCTGACCGCCCTTGACCAGCTTGCGTTGAGTTCCCGGGGGGCCACATGCTGGCGCAGCGGTTGTTGGGTCTTTTCGCCAGAATTCTTGCTCCAGCCTGCGGTGAAATCCCGGATGGCTATTGCTTGCTCACGCGTTAATCGTGAATCGAAGCTACGGGACAGTTCCGGCGACTCCTTGACCTTGATCTCCTGATCGGAACCGCGCGACAACGCTTCGACCGAAGGCGGCGTGGGGGCGGCAACGGGAACCGGCACCTCCCGGACGGCCACGGAACTGCGCGTGGCCTCCAGCCGGGACTGGTTTTCGGCGGCGAGGTCGAGCCGGTTGACCGCATCGAGCGAATCCGCCAACCGGCCATCCGCACCGGCGCTCCCGCGAAATTCCGGCGATTCCGGAACGGGCGCTTTCATCGGCATCTGCTCGCTCATGTAGCGAAACGGCAACAGCCCGAGCGCCAGAAGCGCCGCCATCCGCAGCCATTCCATCGTGTTACCGGGCAGGAACGGGATGCGCCGGGCGGGGACTGCCGGGGTACTTTCCTCAAGAAGCGCGCGCCGTTGCTCCGGCTCCAGCGCGGTTTCCGGGGTCTCCGCCTTCAGGTCGCGGCCCAGGAGCCCGGCGAAGGCGCGGAGTTCCGCGACATGCGCCCGGGCCTGCGGATCGTCGCGCAGGGCGGCTTCCATCGCCTCGCGCTCCGCGGGGTCGAGTTCGCCGAGGACGTAGGCGGTCAGTTTGGGATCATCAGTGTTCATCGTGGTTTACCTCCAGGGATTGAGGCCAGAGCTGGCGCAGTTTTTTGAGCCCGGTGTGAATGAGAAAGCCGACGTTGCTCACGCTCAGGCGGGTCACGTCGGCGATCTCCCGGTAGCTCAGGTCGCATTGAAAGCGGAGCCGGATCACCTCGCGCTGGTTCTCCGGCAGGCTCTGGAGCAGGTGGGCGAGGTGGCGCGTCTGCTCCCGGGTTTCCAGCGAACGGTCCGGAGAGGGGGCGTCGCTGACGGCTTCGAGCGGTTCGTGGTCCATAGGGATGAGGCGGCCGCGCCGACGCAACAGGTCGATGGCCGCGTTCCGGCAGACGGTGAAGAGCCACGGGGCGATCGGATCGGGCTCCCCGTGCCGGGCGAGTTTGAGAAAGGTCTCCTGAACGATGTCGCGCGCCGCGTCGCCGTCCCGGCAGAGGCTGGAGGCGTAGAGGAGCAGCGGGCGCTCGTAACGTTCGAGGATGGGTAAAATCCAGTTCATGGGCAGAGAGAGGGGGGAGAAGGTTTCTATCAGGTCAACGGGGAGCGGCCCGGTTTCTTAGAGAAAAAATTCTTTCCCGCGCCCCCTTCCAACGATTTTCCTTGGTATGGCCCGCGGCAAGCGGGAAGATGGGCGTCCTATTTTTGTCTATGGCTCATTGGAAAAAGCGGGAGACGATCTTCCGCGAATACGGGTTTACCGTCACCATGCCGGGAAACTGGCAGCAACGCGACACGGGAGACTTGAACCGGTGGTTCTACCGCAGCCCGGACCGGCGCGAACAACTCACCCTCACCCGGCTCGAAGAAGTGGTGATCGACCACGGCGAAGCCGAAACCGCGATCCGCAAGGCGGCCCTGCGCACCCGCCGTGCGGTGGAACTCGCCTTTGGCCGGGTGCCGGACGTGAGTTACACCCCGATGGCAACGGGCGAACACGACGGCAACCCGCTGATCCGCTTTGAGGGGGAGGTGCCTTCCGCGCGGCTCTGGTTTGCCTCCATGCTCCTCTTCGATACCCGCATGGCGTGGGCGCTCTTCTACGAATCGCACAAGCTCGGCGAGGAAGAAGCCCGGGAGCGGGCACAGGCCCTGCTCGCCACCGCCCACATCGGCTGACCGTTTCCCGGGGGGGAGTCACACCCGGCGGCCAAACTTCTTCTCCAGTTCTTTATAAGAGAGCTGGATCATCGTCGGTCGCCCGTGCGGGCAACAGTAGGGGAGGTCGCACCGGAGCAGGTCTTCGATGAGGCGGATCAGCTCCGGCCCGCGCAACACATCGTTGGCCTTCACGGCGGCGCGGCAGACGGTGCGTGCGATGAGATCCTCCCCCAGCCGCATCCGGGAACTCCGGGAATCGGCGCTGCGGAGTTCGTCAATGATCTCGCGGATCAACGTCCGGGGATCGCCCTGCCTGAGGAACTGCGGGATCGTGTCGAGCTTCCACGTCCCTTCCCCGAACGATTCGAGGCCGATCCCCATCCGCTCCAGCGTCTCCAGGTTCTCCGCCACCCAGTCGCTGTCCCGGGGGCCGAGCTGGAGCGTCACCGGCATCAGCAACCGCTGGCTGAGCACCCCCTTCTCCTCCATGCGGCGGCGGAGTTCCTCAAAGAGAATCCGCTCGTGCGCGGCGTGCTGGTCCACCAGCACCATGCCGCTCTCGTTTTCCATCACCACGTAAAGGTTGCCGATCACGCCGAGGAGCCGGAACGGTTTTTCCACCTCGTGCGTCTCTCCCGGGATCGCGATCTCGTGCAGGGCGGGCGCTTCCCGTCCCTCCCGTTCCATGGCGGGCGGGGTGATGAGGGTGGCGGGCGGCTCCAGCGGGAGGGTCGGCTCCGGCAGCGGCGGCACCCCGGGAAAGGAGGGCGGGGGCGCGGCGGATTCCACGCTCGCCGGGGCGGCTTCCGGCTCCCGGGGCGCTTCGGCGATCCTCGGGAGATCAGGGGAAACGGCGGGCGCGGCGCTCACCGTCGGAGCCGGGGCGACAAACCGTTCGCTCCAGCGCTCGCGGTCGCTCTCCAGCGTCCGGCGGACGGCATCCGCCACCGCCTCGCGGACGAGGCCCGGATCGCGGAAGCGCACCTCCCGCTTGGCCGGGTGCACATTCACATCCACCTGATCGGGCGCGATCTCCAGAAAGAGAAACGTCACCGGGTACTGCCCCTTCATGAGCGCGGTGTGATACCCCTCGCGCAGCCCGTGGCTGATCGTGATGTTGTCAACCGGGCGACCGTTGACGAACACATGCTGCTGGGAGCGCGCCGAACGGCTCACCCCCGCGCGCCCCAGGTACCCGCTCAGGCGCACCGGCCCCGGCGGGAGTTCCGGGATCTCCAGAAGCTCCTCCACGAACCCCGCCCCGAGCAGATCGTGAATCCGCTCCCGCAGCGTGCGGGCCGGGGGAAGCTGGAAGATCAGCCGGTGATCCGTCTTGAAAAGAAACCCGATCTCCGGATGCGCCAGCGCCTGCAACTGGAGCTGGTGCTCCACGTGGCTCATCTCCGTGTTTTCCGTGCGCAGGAACTTCCGCCGCACCGGGAGGTTGAAGAAAAGCGAGCGAACCTCGATCTGCGTCCCCGGGGCCTCGCCACCGTCGCGCACGTAGTCGATCTTGCCGCCCGTGACGGAAATCTCCGTTCCGGCCACCGCCTCCGGCTCGCGGGTGGAGAGGCGCAGCCGCGAAACGCTGGCGATGCTCGGGAGCGCCTCCCCCCGGAAGCCGAGGGTACCGATGGCGGCGAGATCGCTCCCCTTGCGGATTTTGCTCGTGGCGTGGCGCTCCAGGCAGAGCAGCGCGTCGTCGCGGTCCATGCCGATCCCGTCGTCCGCCACGCGGATGAGCGAGATCCCCCCGCGCCGGACCACCACCTCGATATGGCGGGCGCGGGCGTCGATCGCGTTTTCCACCAGTTCCTTGACCACGGAGGCCGGGCGCTCCACCACCTCGCCCGCCGCCACCTGGCTGGCCACCTCATCCGAAAGCAGGGCGATGCGGCTCATGGGCGGTTCCCCGGATCGGCAAAAACGGCGGGTGGTGGTTTGACTTCGGACATGAAGGAAGAGTACCTTGGGCAGAGGCGCTTTCCAATGAAATCCGGCCTTTCCCTCAGGATGACTTCAGTGCGACATTAAGCTTAAGCGGGACATTAGCGCGATCCCGGCGCGACCGATTTCCATGATCACCATCACCGATATTGCCGTCAAACAACTTCAGGCCCTTCTCGACGAGAACCCGGACAATCAGGGCAAGGGGCTGCGCATCTATGTGGAGACCGGGGGCTGCGCCGGGATGCAGTACGGAATGGAACTCGACCACGCCAAGGAGGGAGACACCGCGGTCGGCCCGGAAGGGGTGCAGATCCTCGTCGATCCCTTCAGCCTCAAGTACCTCGACGGCTCCACGATTGATTTCACCGACGAACTGGCCGGGGCGGGCTTCCGCATCCACAACCCGAACGCCACCCGCTCCTGCGGCTGCGGCACCTCCTTCGAAGCCAGCGACCGGGAGGCGGCACAGGAAGCGCGGCGTCACGGTTCCCACTCCTGAGATCCCCTGATCAGCGCGATCCGCCATGAGTCGAGAGTTCAGTGGAAACCGCAAGCGCGGAGAGATCGAGCCGGGGAGGGATTACCTTTTTCTCTGGACGGTGGGCATCCTGCTGCTCATCGGGGTGACCCTGGCCGTCTGGCTGGGGAGTTTCTACGTCTTCGGCCACCCCGAAAAACCGCAGAGTTACCGGCTTCTCCAGAAGCTCAAAAAGCTCGATCCGCCGAGGCGGTATGAACTGACCAAGGCCCCCGCGGGGGAATTCCTCTCCGCCAAAAAGGCGTACGAAGAGTTCAGCAACCTCTCCTCCCACGAAATGCGGCGGCTCAACGAGGGGCTCGTGCGCGACTACATCCGCAACTACGAAAACACGAAGCGGAGCGTCTGCTACCTCACCGGGCGCTACACCATCCTCAACTGCTACGAACTCAAGGAGAGCGATTTCTTCGGCGAAGGCGTGGTCGCCGTCGCGCAGGCGGTCGATGTGCCGCAACTGGTGATCGAGCACGTCTACACCGCCCCCAAAAGGGTGATCCCGGTGCTCGAACAGATGCTCGCCACGGGGCTCAACATCCAGCTTGAACGGCTCACCGACCTGGCCGCCGTCATCAACGTGGCCCGGACGCCGGACGGGCGGGTGCAGCTCACCGTGGTGCCGCTCCTCTACGGCTCGTACGCGCTCCAGCAGGGGCGCGGCAGCTTCTCGCTGGAGCCGCCCGCCGTCCTCAACCCCGCCGGCGGGCTGCCGATCATCCGGGAGGGAATGTTTACCGACAGTGTGCAGGCGTACACCGCCTTTTTGCAGAAGCGCACCGGCTCCTCCGAGCCGGGAGGCACGCCAAAGGTCGCCGTGGCCCGTCCCGTGGCGGATACGACCATCGTCCGCGTGGAAACCCCGGAGGAGCAGGCCCCCGCCGCCACGCCGGAGCCGACGCCGGAAACCGCCGCGCTCGCGCATCAGGAGACCGCGCCGCCGACGCTCGTTCCCGAGGATGGCGCATCGGATATTCCGCCACCCGCGGCGACTCCTTCGGCGACGCCGGAAGAGGTGGCCGTCGCCCCCTCGCCCGCCGTTCCGGTGCGGACTCCCGGGCCGCCGCCGGAGCCGACCCCCACCGCTGCCGCCGCCGTCGCCGCGGCCACCCCCCTGCTCCAACCGTTCCTGGCCGCCTCCCCCACGCCGGGGGCCATCCGGCCCGCCTCCTCCGGCTCCTGGCGCACCTACCCGCCCGGGCGGATGCCCCGGGGGCGGCTCGTCACCCTCTCCGAAGCGGATGACCTCGCCGAACGGGGCGCCAGCGGGGAGCGGCTCTACCTGCGGGGGAACTTCGTCGTCACCGCCACGGGCGACAACCGGGCCGTGCTCCGCTCCAACAGCCGGATCGGCAGCGTGATCGGCTCCGTCACCCAGCAACCGCGCACCCGGGTGATCGTCGAGTTCCCCGAGGGGGCCTCCATCCCGGCGGAGCGCAGCCGCGTTTCACGGGACGAGATGCGCCCCTTCGAAGTCCGCGACGTCCAGCGGGGAGCGGACGGGCAGATCAATATCTTCGTGCGCGAAGTGACGCTGCCGTAAGCCGGGGGCTCTTCGGCTTTCCCCGCCCGTCTTCTGATTCTCGCCGTCTCCGTGCCGATCTCGGGGATTCCCGCCCGGCGGCGCTTATGCGATTCGAACCTTGCGGGGCCCTTTTTCCCCGAAAAAAATCCGGTATTATTGAAAAATACTATTGATCATGAAGACCGCATTCCGGCATGATCCGGCGACTTTCCGTTAGAGCCTTGTGTGATGTGGATGTGGTAGAATTTTCGAGAAGATCGCAAGACGTGATCTCCGAGACCAAGAGACTTTCCGGTGCACACGGAAAGTCAGCGACGGCGAGGTTGCTAGGGCCTGGCCCCCTTT